>JGI25132J35274_1000091_pt1 | contig 22971 bp, 22 predicted proteins | sample ETNvirenome_6_30_FD_35274 | JGI IMG/M metagenome (IMG submission 35274)
CCCCATCTCGCCTCATATTCGTGGCCTACTTGCTTATACATAGGTCTTGTCAATGTTTTGCTCAAAAAATCGTAAGGTTCAACTTTTTCAAACCTAACCAAAACACCATGAGAATTGTAAATTGGTTTGATGTCTGCTTCAAAGCCAAATTTCTTTCCCTCTACGCTATTATGATTGTAATAAACGAATGGACCTACACCTGACATGTTGATTTGAGGAGAAATTGGGTGCATACCGGTGTGGGTCTTAGATTCACCTGTTTCAATATCAACCCCGTGTTGAGATTGCAAAGTGTAGTATTTTCCTCCAGTATCTTCAGATATCAAACGCCTTTCCATCGCTTTCATATAAACAGCAAGATTGCCCAAATAGCGCCGTATGTTATTGGGATCTCCAAAGGATAGCCCTTGAGAATCAATCCACTTATTTCTTTCATCTGCTGCCATTTGAGTAAGAGCACTTTTATCAGCATCTATTTTCTTTTTGAGTTTACCTTCTCTTACTAAAGTACGCCTAAACCCACTACTTCTTTCCGGGTTTGCTATTAATCTTTGAAGTTCGTCAGATAACTCGTTATGAGGCAAGCCCTTGCTACCATCAATAATCTCATTCACTTTGTCAAGTAACTGCTTCACATTAAATCTAGGAAGTGTTGCCAAGTCCTTTTCCAATTGCCTAGCAATTTGTCTTTGTCGTATACCTTCATTGATTTCTTTAGAAATTTTGTTCAACCTATTTTGCAACGCTTCTCTTTCTTGAAGGTTCCTTACATGCTGAGGGTTTTCTCTTTGGTTTAGTTTCCATTTAATGTCGTGCATTTCAGGAATTAATCCCCGCAAATAATCTCTACTTTGTTCAATTTGTGCAGTCAAGTAATCTAAATTGTCTTGCTTATCAGATACTTCTTTTTGGTTAAGGGTCACAAATGCAGGGTCTCTTCTAAGCAAATCAGTAATTAATTTATGACCACCATGGTGAATCATCCTTGGGTCATCAAAGTCGAGAGTGTGTTCTTCTTGAGGAAACAGCGGACTATTTCCTTCTCCTCCCATCAAACCTCTAAGAAAAGAATCTACCTCGTTTTGATGATTCATTCTATCATGATGCTCTACATCACCCTTATGTTGAATAGCAACATTAGCGAATAAATGGCTATCATGTATAACACTTGTATCGCCTCTATTTCTTAAAACATCTTTGTTAGGAGTTTGAAGTTTACCACTGTAAGTAGGGTCGTCAGGTTTCCTGTCTTTTAGACTGGGTAGACCTAAATCTACTTTCATATCCTTTAGATGTCCTCCCATTCTAGCATCAAGGTGCTGAGCATTAGTCGTAAAGGTGAGTGGTATTTGTTTAAGTTCATGACCGCCCCTAGTAATACCCATGTGTGCCGGAACGCCAATTCCAAGTCCAAAGGCTGAAACAGTATTATCTCTAACCATATCAGCAGCCTCTGCCTCCATTCTATCCAACGGGTCCATATCCGGTCTATAGCCAAACTTTAGAGAGGATGCCGGAGCATTGCGAGGGACCTTTACAAAGCCAGTTGCTATTGGGTGAGTGCTGGGTTTACCCTGCTCTACATTTCTTTTATGAATAGCAACTGCAATTGGATCGAATACTGGCCTTGTCACAATATGCTGTTGCTGCTGACTAGCAAAGGCCAATGCGTTTGTTGCACCACCATATCCCTTTGATTCAAGTCTTAAATTTGAAACTTCACCTTTAGGATGAATGTAACTACTTTTATCATCGGGGTGGTTATAATCGATTAATAGATTACGAGCCCCCGTTAACTTAATCTTGTTATGGTCTCTAATACTTCTATAGTGATTGATAATTTTAATTTCTTCTTCTATCTCCTTTAATCCCTCTTCTGCTTCTGCAATTTCATCATTCATTTCACTATATACCGTTATGTCTTCTAATTCTTTTTTTCTTTCTACTAAGTCATCCAAATCAAACCTTTTTAAAGCATCATTAGCATCAGAATACGCTTGCATATATCGAGATCTTTCTTCTTCCGGCAATGGATGTTCAAATATATGTGCTAACAGAAGTAATGCGTTGTTAGGTAGTAAGCCTATTCCTCCTGTGCCATTAAACAATTTACCCCAAAAATGCCCCAGCCCTCTATTATCATCTTCCATAAATTCTTCCATATGGTCATCATGTACATATGGTTCTGATATAGATATGTTGTTACCCCTCAGTTCTTTCTGTTTGTAATAGTCTTTCTTAACTCTTTCAGCATTATCTAATATTTCTTGAATGTCTTTAGGTGCAATGGCGATATTTTTATCGAATTCTACACCCGATGGGTTGCCACCTAAAGGATAGTATTGCCTTTTGTCTATATCATAATGGAAAGCCGCTGCAATTCCTTTTAGCGAAAGATTATTTGCACTTACAGAACTGTGCCAATCATAAGCAGTCGATGGCTGTTTATCTAATCGCTTAACACTAAATTTATTATTCTTAGCATCGTATTTTGGTAAATCAAATTGTCGACCATATATCTCTTCTGCATGTATTCTAGCAGCCTCGGGCGAAAAATCATATCCGCTTGCAAAAAATTCGTCAGCAAGTTTATCGATGCCTTCTTTGTACTGGTCTAATACGCCTAAATGCCTTAGTATATTCAAATGATAATTGATTAACTGGTCAGGCCTCATAGCGTTATAGAGAGCGCGTGGCTTCATAGTTTCATCACTTGGTAGGTTTTCCTTTCGCCCAATTTGTAAATCTCCACCAAATCTTTCAGGTCGCAAAAGTGCCCTGTAAAGAGGCTGCGCCTTTTTATGAAGACTAATTATCATTCTACCCAATGGTACTCCTTCAAAAGAATGATTGCCATCGCTATCTCTATCTTCTTCTTGACCTTTGTCTATTCCGCCCCTTTCCAAAATTTTCTTATAGAGTCTTTTTCTCGCACCTTCGGGTATATGAGTAATACCTAGTAACACATCTTTGAGTTCGGGTACATCTCCCTCCAAATAATTGCTTTCCAGCATATGTAAAGGGCTTTCAAAACCCCTTCCAAAATTAGAGTGGTGCTTAATTGTGGGGTCTTCTTGGTGAGAATGGATGTTATGAAAGATGCCTTCGCTAAAAACATCAACCTGATCGGGATTAGCCTTAGCATGCTTTTCCATACCTAATAGTCGCCTATTGTCATATTCTGCTTGGGATATTCCACCCAGTTCTTCTTGAGGAGTATAGTATAAGAAATTGTGAGCGATGTATTTTGGAACCATCTTTTTTGTACCATCAGTAAAAGTATGTTCCACTTCTTCGTGCAAATGTGCTAAATAGGGATTTGTATGAACTGGTTGACTCATGTCGAAAGTATTGGCGAATTCAGAACTGTATTGTAACTGACCTTGGTACAATGTATTCATTCGTTCAATTTCTTCAGGATCGCCCATAGCACCTGCTGCTCTAGTTAAATTACCACTTGTATCATATATAGCGGTGTCACCTTCAGCCTTGGCAAGGTATAACAACAAAGGCTCAAGACTAGGTTTACTATAATACAAATTCGCCTTTGTAATAGTATTGTAAGCCTCTAAATATTCGTCAGCCGCCTCTGTTATTCCTATACAATCGTATAATGATTTAACAAAAGTTTCTCTGCGACGAGAAAGAATATCTAAAGGAGTTTCAATCAAGCCATCACCCGCCGCTCAGTTTATGCGGCGAGATAACTCTTCGATGCTCTTTTTGATTTGCTGGTCTTGATACTTCTGTATATTACCACCAGCGGATTTTAGAACTGGGCCTTCGCCGCCTTTGAAGTTTTCAAATCCACCTGTTGTACTAAAGGCGGTAGGATAGTAAGGTGACTCTCTTGTAGCCATGTTACTGTTTTCCATAATAGCACCTTTGTTTTGGACATCTTCAACTTCAATCAAGTGATTGTTTGTAGTGAAACCTTGATTTCTAACATTGTCTTTACCTGCAGATTGTGTCATAAATTCATAGTTTTGCTCTGAGCCTTCTTTAGCAGAGTACTCAGGTTGACTAGCCTTTGCTTTCTCAACTTTATCAGCCAACTCATTAGCCTTCTTTAGAAGGTTTGTGAATTCTTCATCTCTAGGTTCAAATCTTGGTTTCATTTTAATCACTCCATTCCCATGTTGTTTCCTGTTGACCCTGCACTCTTGGCAGATTCTGCTAATGCGTGAATCTGTGACCATTCCATTTGATGGAATTCTTCATTGGTACTTGGCATATCAACATCTGCACCTTTGATTAGCATGTCCTCGCCTATTGGTCTAAAGTCATCCTGTATCATGCCACTAGGCTTTTCTGTCTTTGACATTACAAAGCCAGCCTTTCGTAGCATATTCATAGGATCTGCTATTGCCTTGCGCAAGTTTACATTTTCTTGCTTAAGTGCCCTTAAATCGTTATCCATATTCTCCATTTTACTAATGAGTGCACCCATTAGTTTTTCCGCTGTATCCCCTTTATCGCTCATGGTTCTCAACTCAAAGTGTTCTATTGCTCAACTGTCTCTTGATGCTGCCAATGCGACTCGTACGAATCATACCCGGCAAGACATCGTTTGATGTTGGGTGAACCTTTTGGACTGAATTAAACTTCATCACAGGTACACCGCCAGCATAGATGTCATTGACACCAACTGGAGCAGGGTCTTGCTTTTTGATTGCATTTTCTACATCGTGAGAAAGATAGTCTGCATATTTGGTAATTTCATTTATATGGGAGCGGGCACCCATAGCGTCTTGTTCATCTAATGCTTTGTAAAAAGCATCAATGTGAGTACGCATTTTTCTAGCCATAGGGTCAAGTTTTAACAAGTCCATACAAAACGCCACCACTTCACTCATCTTTAACCTTGTCATGCACCCTTAAATCTGCCGGAGTCGCCAATACTTCGGGCTGCTTGCTCTATAGGACTAGGTTCGGCCCCTCTTTGTTGGACACTACTAATAGGTGAGCCGGACCCCATGCTAGTTCTTCTTTGAGGGCTAGCCATAGGGCTTCCGGCCCCCATAGTTCTTGCACCAGCGGCTGCTTGTCCTCCCATTGCTCCTGCTAACTGTGGAGGAATGTTGCGGCTCGGTAATTGACCGGGGTTAGCCATTGGTTGAGGCATTCCTCCCGGCATACCGGGCATTCCACCCGGAGGCATCATTCCACCACCCGGAGGCGGTGCGCCTCCCATCTGCTCTGCAGGATCGGGCTTTCTGTAAATAAATCTGACATCTCTGTTACCTTCTTGTACCATTTCAGGTTGATAGCCTAACATAACCATACGCTGTGCGATATTGACTTCCATCTCATCACGGCGTAACCTAGTAACTTCATCTTCTTCCTCATTAGGATAAAGAGTCAATCTCCAGTCAGTTACATCTAACTGTTGCATAAGTAGCGGGAACAGGTGCTCAGTGTACACTTTGTGTCCAAATTCAACAGCACGATTAGTAACAAGTATTTGCATACCCTCATTGTTAAGCCCGCCGGACTTACCAGTGTCCATCATAAACACATTTGACACACCATAGAATGATGCAATGCGCTGACGCATTTCATCTCTAACTGCAAGGTATTGCATTTCTTCAAGCGTATCCATAAACTTGACCCAGTTCACACCACCTTTGCCTGTATTAGATTCAATACCAATCTTAGGGATGTAATGAGGGTCACGCTCTAACTTCTCATCCATACTCTTGAAGAATGATTTCATAGATTCTAAGTTGTCCGTAGTTACAGAAATCAGACCCTTCGGCATCCTGCGCTTTGAATAAGCAGTGTACATGTAATTGTCCATTGCTGTCAAAGTCATAGCCTGTCGCCACAAAGATGACACAGGTGAACGACCATACAATTTAGACGGGTTATACTTACTTACATGAATTACTTCCCCTTCCAAATAGTATTGAGTTTTACCACTACCTGATGTGTTTACATAATGTACATCTTCTAAATCATGCCCACACACTTCGCAAGACTTTTCATCTTCTGAATAACTACGGACTACATCACGATGTATAGGGCATGCACGGTATCTACCACCACGAACACCACGCTTATCAGCAATAATACGCATAAAGATAGGGTCACCCCTGATTATTTCTTTAACTCTGTAGAAGGATATCTCCTTTGTTTCAGGATCTTGGTAGTATTCCTTTATCAGTATCATAAACGCATCATCCATGATGTTCAAATCATATTCAATTTCTCTTAGTACATCCATAAAGGACTGTTCCATACTGTTACGCTGGTCCACCAGCCAACGAGGATAAACAATTTGATTAGCGTCAGGTGATTCCAAATCGGTGCTATCACAATCAAAGCACTGCTCAACATCATGTTGATGTTCCTTTCCACACTCATTGCACTTCTTATGGAACTTCTTTTCCCAATAGTAGCCTCTACGAAATACTTCTTGCTGTAATGTAGAAAGAACTGTGCGAAGAATTAGATTCTCATTGGCAACGGAATACAAAGCAGGTATTGTAATACCTTGTACCAATACAGGTTCTTGGATACCAGTGGTCCAAAGGGGCATTTGAGGGGCAGGGGTCTTTCTTCTTCTGAAACCATTACCAATACGAGACAGTATCTTTCCAATTCGACTTTGTTTTTCTTCTGACATTACAATTCCTCCGCCCAACTTAATACTGTTTCTTGGTCTACTCCCCACTGTCGCAGCGCCTTCTCCGCTTTGTGTGTTCCGTTCCAAGACTGATATTGCACATATTGTTTCATGAGTATATTATCAGGTTCTAAAAAATAGTGTGCCATTGCTTTTGCAACTTTACTTTTATTTTCTATATGAGGCAAGGCACCACTAAGCAACTTAGCCACATCTTGACCTCTAAATTCTAGTTGGTGAGTATTAGGGCCATCGGTGCTTACACTTTTGTTCAATTGTAAAACTCCAAAGCCAAGGTTATCATACAATTGTGAGCAATGAAGTCTGCCCCTTTGACCCTTAGTTACTATAGTGAGTCTTGGCTCATCTCTATCAGATATAGAAAACATACCACAGTCATCGATGAATCCACCGGCATAATGCCAAATGTCTTTGATTATGATATTACCATTTTGAGCAGCGATATATTCTCCTTTTTTGTGACCTTTTAGTATAGCAATTTCTTCACCATACATCTTGAGTAACTTTGCCATGCGATTTACATTCAATCTATTAGTACCCTTTTCAATTAATCTTTCAGTAATCACCCTTGCAGTTAAAGGACCAGCATTTACCAACTCTGCTTTGGCTAAAGTTAACCAATTCTGTTGCTCTTTGCTGAGTGTATTGAATTGATTTAGTGCGCTTTTCCATATCTCTTTAGCGGCTTGCTTACTTTCCATAGCCGATTCCCAAGCATTGGTCTCTTCTTGGCCCCAAACATCATGGAACTGATCTAAACTTTTGAGTATGGAGTCTGCATTTTCCCATTGCAAGCATGCTCTACGAAGAGTGTTTTTCTTCAACTCACCGTATATTCTTAGAGACTTTAGTGTTCTTTCGTCTAAACCTAATTGAATAATTGTATCGTGATGGTTATCAGCCCATTCCATAGAATCTAATGTTGCCTTTGTTTCTTGAAGGTGAACATGTTCAATAGATTTAATCAAGTCACTAACTCCTTCTAGGTCTTCGGCTTTCTGTAAGTAAGTAACTAACTCTTCAGCAGTCTTACCTACCCTTGATTCAAACCAACCTTCACCAGTTTTAGGAAAAGATGGCCTAACTAAATTCACATGTCTATCTAAAGATATAGCATCTTTAGCAATCAAGATTGCACTGTTAGGCTTTGATTTAATTAAAGGGTGTTCTACTAATGTAGAAGCAATGATAGTTTGCAATTCATCACCCATATCGATAATGGATGTGTGATTTCCAACCCCCAAAGAACCCCACATAGTATCTTACCCCTTTGTCTCACCCATATTATACTTAGGCTACAAACCACCCTTGACTTGCACTTACTGGTTTGTCACCCAACCACTCATCGAATCCNTCAAGATAATCGTCTAACATAACAATGCTACCTTTGAATTCCTTAGTAGCCCAATTAGCAAGGGCTAATGCCATTGCCAAGTCATCATGAGAGCCTACAGATTCCAAACGACCCTTCTTGGTCATACCAAATCTAGTAAGTTGGGTCTCTAATTGACGGGTAAACTCTTTGCTACGCTCATTACCCCAAGGAGTTTTGATTTTACCTTGCTCAAATGCCATCAATAATGACATAAACATACTCTCTTTACGCTGTCGGGTAGTCATGAATGTCTTGATTGGTATATCTTCACGCATCTCTTTCAGTTCTGCTTCAAACATACGCTGGAAATTGTTACCTTCAAGTTCAATTAAATCCGGTTGAAACCTATGATTAAGCATAATTACCTGCTTTTTCTGAGCAGCAGAGCCTAATCCCTTCTCATTTAGGAAGTTTACAATCTGTTTTTCCTCACTATCAGGCGGAGTTCTAAGTGTAATCATAGCAGTATAGTCAGCATTACTATCAGATGCTATCGCTGGATCCCAACCGACGAAGTGTTGACCGAATATACCAACCGCATCTCCATTTTCATCGTATTCTGACTCTGCTCTATCCAATAATACTAGGTTCTCATCCCTTGCTTTCTCAAGAAGTTCCATTGGAAACATGCTTGACATGTCGTGAATAGGCTCACAAAGGTACTCACGGGCGAATTTTATGGCTGGCATAGACGATTCTCGCATCTTTAGGGCCTCTAAAGGCCATCTTGTAGGCCATAATGGCTCCCCATTATCCTTAATTGCGGGGTAAGTTTCGACTCTAAATGCGTCTTTTTGCTCTAATTCAGCGTATAAATCGTTGTAACTAAAGGGTGTACCGACCATCATTAGCCTTCCAGTGTGGTGCAAAACAGGCAAAAGTACAGTATAAAACCAATCTGCGGCCCTTTGTAACTCTGTAGCAGTAGTTCCCCACAGAATATCGTCACATAATACTACATTTGGGTGGAAACCACGGGTAGCACCACCAACCGATTTAGCCATAAGTCGACTTTTATTAGTGAATTCAAAGTAAGATTTGTTCCATGGGCGACCTTGGGGCTTCAAATCCTTGAGGATATCCTTACCTTCTATCAGATTTCTGATAAAACGCATGTGTTCAAGGGTCTGTTCTAGGCTGTGACTGAATATCATGATGTGCGTATTGGGCTTGAAAGCCGCTAACCACAGCGCATACGACATAAAAAATACAGATTTACCATGGTCACGACTCGCTTTGACACAATATCGTCTACTTTCGTTAAGACCTCGCAACCAATCTTTGTGATGATCTGAAAATTCAAACTCCAATATCTCAGTAAAGAAATATTCAAAGGACTTTTTGGACATCTCAATGTCCATTTCCTTGATGAATTCTTCTTTATTCGACATAGTAACTACCTCTATAGTTCATATTCCTCTTCTTCACCAAACGGACTCTTTGTAGGGTCAAACGCAGGACCTGTTAGTAAATTTGCTGCAGGTGCCACCTTTACATCTCCAGCAGGAGGAGGAGACTCAGGCTCCTCTTTAGGTTCCTCTACACCTGCACCGGCAGGATTTTCATCATCATTGTTTTCAGGCTTTGCGCCAAATGCGTTATCTTCGTTGTTTTCAACAGTAGCACTGTAAGGCGACGAACTAGTACCGTTTCGTGCGACATCAGCAGCAATGTCCCCCATATTAGGTTGAGGTCCCGTTGATGGCAACATAGGAGGTGCAGAACCTGCTGGTGGACCTTGTGTTACTGTACCCGGCCCACCCGGCATAGGGGTATTAGGTAACGGTGCTTGTTCATCTGCACCAGTCAGCACATCTAGTAATTGTTTTTCAGGATTATCGGGTTCTAATACATCTTTGACTCTAAAAGGAGTCGGGGGCGGACCCGGAGGCCCTTGGTCAGCCGTAGTAGCCTCATTTACAGCCTCTACTCCCTTTGCTCTGTTATAATAAGCATCAGAGGCTAATGCATCTTGTCCTCTCATTTCTCTTACCTTATCTTGATATTCGACAAGTGCCGCTGCCCTGTCTTCTACCTCTTTGAGTCTTTGGTCTTCAGCCCGTTGTTGAAGAGGTAAATTCTGCTTCTGCTGTAATTGTTCATACATCTCTGCTCTTCTTGCCTCTGCATCTTTAAAGGCCTGCCTAGAAGCCTTACCCGCTTGTGTGAACCTTGAGCCAGTTATTTCGGGCAATGGTTCAAAGCGCCTTTCGTCATCAGCAGGTAAATTTTCTAGCATTCTAATATTTTCAGCCCTTTCATCTTCTGCCGCTTGTTCGGCCAATTCTTGTTGATGTATTCCGGCCATTTGGGTTTTCATCCTAAGCGCTTCTAGCATTTGCTGCTGAGGAGATAGTTTTCTCTTGAGTTTACCTGATGCAATGTATCTTCCAAGATTTATGACTGGCTTAAATAAATCACCACCACTTCGATATTGCTTAGGATCCATTATTTTCGTACCACCCTCAAAAGCATCCAAAGCAAGCCTACCGGCATATCCCGGAGCACTTTCTGAATATTGCTTATAGGGTTCAAGTCTCTTTGCTAACAAATCATCAGGAGACTCAACTGGACTTTTTACGAATACTTTACCCATGTCATGCACCGCCGAATGTTACTTTAGTTGCTTTAACTATNNTAGGAGACACATTCCANTGCTTGGCTACAACATTCCAGTCTCCCTTTGTAGCCATTATACCATAGACATCCTGAGATGTTAGGCCAACCGATGTAGCAAATGAACGAATATCATTGTATGAATTTAATGAATAACCCTTCTTGACATGCTTCATCACCCTGTCGTCTTTTATTGCAGACATAGTTTGTAGAGTTTCAAATGATTGTTGTATTGTGTTGATATCCCCAGTACCAGTAAACTCCCCAAACAATGATGGTAGTATACCTGTGGGAGGGGTATCTCTTTGAGTATCATAAAACCAACCCATGTCTTTTGGATCTTTTGTTATACCCGTTTCTCGATAAGGGACTTGATGCTGGAATGCTTCGTTGTAGACCTTTAACATTTTATACGCATCTTCAACTTGAGCAAGGTTGCCCGGTTTATCTAAATTATCAAGTGACAAATTTCCTTGCTCGTCTCGACCTTCTATTATCCTTCTAGCCTCAGCATGTGGTTCGGGATGACCTTGGTCTCTCAATCTATTTTGNATTGCTGCATGAAGAGCATGAAATTTATGACCTGCCTTAGCAGCATCTTTACTGGTAGTATCTTTAGCAGTATTAGTGCGCGATAAATTACTACCAGCATTGACTATTTCTTGGCGAGTTAAATCCATTCCATGTTTTTTATTTAACTTCTCTAAGTACTCTAAAAAATTAGGGTTAGATGTACCTCGATTAATTCTATTTGATACATCTGTACGAGGGTCTTTTAATCCTTCTTTTCTTCCTTCCCATTTCCCTACCCCAAACAATGCTGCCAGTTTAGGCGATGCGATGTTTGCAGTTAATGCTCCTTCAGTTTCTTCCCTTGCCAACAAATCTCTTGCTATCTCTTTGGTTTCAGGAGACACATGTTCCATACCTGCTATGCCCTTTTCTTCATCACCTATGACCGATTGCAAAAATCGTTTCATTGCAGCAAGTCTATCATGAGCGCCTTTTCCTTTAGGTGTACCTGTTCTGTATTCCCGTTCTAAAGCGTATGCAGGAATTGCAGCACCACTATGTGTAGTATCAAATTCACTATCATGTGGTTCTGCCGCTACATATGGTGTGCCTTGGTATTGTTTGTAGTATTTAAGTACATTTTGAGGAATTATCCCTTCTCCCATATCATTCATTTCTGTTTTTGTCAAGGCATGTACTGTACCCGTAGAAGCATCGGCCAAATTCAAAATATGACTTCTAAAAAATCTTTTCAATACTGGGTCATTTTGGAAACCATCAAGTGGTCCCCTTTGCCCTTCGGGAATTCCATAGTGCTGTTTAATTAAAGGTGCTACTTCATCTAATCCACTTCCAATCTCATTAGATATCGGATTAAAAAGCGAATCTATGCTATTACCTTGGTCGGCCTTTGGGTCATCTATTGTACCCTTTTTCCCAAAGGCTGTAACTTGGTGACCCGTAATAACATCTCTACCCATATCGTTTATTGTTTTCTCTCCATGTCTTGAATGTTGCACGACTGGTACTAAACCACCATATTTTTCCTTTGCCTCTGCTTCGCTAACAAAGGGAGCAAGTTTGATTGTTCTCCATCTCGGACTTGTAAATCGAGAAAGGATATTAGGAGAATCAGGACCTTCTATTTCCTTTACCTTTAGATTACGCTTATGTATAAAATGGTCAATCGCTCTGATGTAAATATTTTTCAATTCTTTTGTTCTTTCATACCCATTTTGCTCTGATAAGCGTAACATGGCTTCTAACAATGCATCTATCATGTGGTAGTGGCCGGGGCCGCTACCAGTTGGCGCTCTATCTATCATGCCACCTTTGTTGTAAGGATCTGGAACACCTCGTTCAGGATAATCAGGGTGTGCTATATCCTTTTCAGTTAGAGTATCAGTATGCCTTGAAAGAGTTCCATCCTCGTTAATGCGCAACCGCATTGCACTCTTTATGATTAGGTTGCCACCCATCAGTATAGAACGAGGAGTTGTCTTAAACATCAAGCAATCCTTCCTGAGCCCTTTCTACCGAATGTTCTACCGGAGCCACCGGCACCATCGCTTCTACTTCCGTGCTGCACTTCCTCTGCCTGAATACTTTCAGTGCCACCTTGAGGACTTGTGCTCATCTCACCATTGCCGGGACCTGCTTCGCCTATGGCTCCGGGGTCAGCCATCTTGAGTCTACGATCGTCGACTTTGTTTTTGAGTCTACGGAGTAGCCTACGCAACTGGTTGAATCGCATATAGTCCATCTTTTTGCGAACTACATTAACATCTTGCTTCAAAGCATCTAGTGATGCCAACTTCATGCTTGGCTCACTGGGTTCCTTTGGTATTTTAGGAGGAGTTGGTTTACCAGCGGGCTTAGGCCTTTCACTGTGCAGTGGTCTTTGTTGCATACCTTTTGGCATTTCTATACCACCCATCAGTCTACGACTTGCATGTCTGCCCAAAGATTGCTGATACTTTTCAGGAAACAGGCTGATAGGCTGAGTAGTTTGCCTGTGACCTCTGTGTAGAGACAACGGTGCTTCGTTAAGACCACCTTTGTCTGCAGGATGACCTAATTTGCTCCCAACTATTTTACTTCGCATTTCAGTAATCTTGTCAGCCTTGCTCCTACCGTAAGGTGTAGTTTCCATTTGCGGTTGATGCCAAGGCTCATGTCCTTTCAAAAGACTAGACCAAGCATCTGCCATCGGTTCTCCAGTAGCGATATTAGCAATAGTCTGCTGGCCGAATGGTTGGTTGACTTGTGCACCTACCGATTGGCTTACATCAGGGCTACCCTGTCCGGGCATACCTGTCATTTGTGAAATCTCTGCACCAATGGAGTTTTCATCATCATCCATGACTGGTTGGTCTTGGCCCATGTCTTCCATGTCTTCCATTTCAGGCTGAGGTTCTACGGTCTCCAATCTAAGGTGAGGTAAATCTTGAACTTTGCTTTCGCTTTCTTTTTCGGCTTGAAGTTTATCTCTACGATTTTCCATCGATTCAGGATCGCCAATACCATGTCGATAACTATCATCATCTTCAGAATTGGCACCATACAGGTTGTTTGATTCTGAGCGAGGGGCATACATTGTTGTATCGGAGCGTCTGCCCATTCCTCCAGTTCCACTTGGCATTTCAAATCACATCCATTATATTCTCATCTAGTTCGCCATCAGCCTGAGATAATAACTTTTCTTTGACTCTTTTCCAAGTTTCAGGACTTTCCTTACCCAACTCAACCTTCAAGATGTTGATTGTGTTGTTAGCAACTGCTTTGTTAGGCTCTGACCAAGCCTCTTGGAATTTGTGTAAATCTTTCAAAGTCTCTCTGACCTCTTTGTGGAGTTTTACCATATCAGATATGACTCCATCATCGTGAAGACTAGTTTCATCCATGTACTGTGCCAACTTGCCATTCAGAGTTTGTACATTGTTTCTTAGGATATCTACCTCCTCTCCAACCTTTACTGCTACCACTGCGGTTGCACTTCGCTTGACAAGTGGTTGGAAGTGGTTTTTCATGTGTTTGTAGACTAACTCCTCGCTGCAATCCAACTCTGCTGCAATTTCTTCAGTAGTGGTTTCATCCTCAAAGTATGCAACTTCATACGCTCTGCGATTATCACTAGTACAAACGACGCATGTATGGTTAGCAGAGTCACTATAACTACCCATATGATTCCTCACATGTCGCTCCGTGGTATTGGTTCTCCAACCCATATCCTTGTCCAACAGCCTCGGTTCTATAGAACCATCAGCGAGTCCACTTTCGAGTCTATCGCGCTCTTCGTGTTGACACAAAGGACACGATCTCTTAGTTTGGCGCTCGCCTCCCATACAAAGTGCCAAGCATACACTATGGATAATGGTTTTGTAGAATGAGGTTGACGGAATGAACATGAGATTGCCCCGTTCTACACCTAGAATCATGGGCGTACCAGTGTCTATAGAAACTGCAAAAGGGTTAACAAGAGCAGGTAGAGATATATTTCTAAGAAGGTTTGTGCCTAATGATGTAAAGCAACTAAGAATGGACATCTGTATGGTATGTCCAAGTTGGGAACATAGAAGTAACAGATGTACTGAATGCGGGTGTCAAATGAAAGTCAAAGTGTCATTGAGATCTAGCGAATGCCCATTAAAGAAATGGGGCAGGCATAATGATTCGCTAAACACTGGAGATGCGGGAGTAGACATTACCGAGCATGAAGAAAGCCCCGAAGAGTCCAGCAACTAAGTAAGCCATTGTGTCACTAGATAAATCACTAGACGCAGTTAGTAAAATGACCCCAAGGGTTACAATTACTGAAAGTAACTGCACCATTACCATATCTACTATTACACTTTTCTTAGGTGCAAATATAGCCATAGTTCCACTTGCAAAGCCTATCATTGTTGTATCTCTAGGTACCATATTATCTCATCCCCATCATTTTGCCCATGAAATTACCAGCACTGCCACTGACCTTATTCATAAACCCTTCATCTTGCATAGCAGCACTTAGAGCACCACCCATCATGCTTTGTTGAGCAAGAGTAGCAATCTGCTGCTGCTGCATTTCTGCTTGCTGAATGTTTTGCTGACTTGCCATCTGCAAAGAATTAAACTGACTGGTGACATTTTCTGCACTCATGGTTTGAAGATTACTTGGTAAAGAAGTAACATCCATTTTCATTTTACCCTCATCCTCATCAATAGTAAACTCAGCGTTCTTAAGAATCTCTAACACAGAAAAACTCACGAGGTCGTTAAGCAACTGAAGCATTGTAGCCATTTGTGAACTGCTGACGAATCTATCCATAGGTGCTAAAGTCTTCATCAAGGCAAGTTGTATCTCCGCTTCACTTGGAGGAGCCATTGGCTGACCCATCATTCCCATTTGTTGTTGGTTCATTCCCATGCCTGCCATGAAGCCTTGTGTCATTCCATTTTGAGCAAATCCTTGTTGCTGTTGATTAGCAAAGGGATTTGCAAAATTAGACTGAGTAGTCGGTTGAGTATTAACACCCAATGATAGTGCTCCGTTTTGCTGCGCGTTGTTGTTTCCAAATAATGCCATATATTTCACCTACTGTTGTGGTAACTGCATCTGCTCTACTGGTGCCACTACCTCTGAGTTCATAACTCCATTGTCTGTTGCCTGAGTCTGCATAATGCCAAGATTCGTTATCGCATCAGCCAATGTCGGCTGTTGTGCGAGAATTTCTTGTTGGAATAATCTAAGGTCAAAAACAATCATAGTTACATCATTTATTCCTGTTTCAGGATTCTTGTAATGTAGTAGACTGATACCCGGTTGAGACTTAGAATCCTTTTCAAGTTCGACAAAGAAAGGCTCATACTTTTTCAGCATCTCAGGAGTGTTATCTTTCTTTTTGATGATGGATATAGGTACCGCGATAGTACTAACACCCTTTTTGACCATTTCTTTCATACCTAACTTTGTCTTACTGTGATCTTTGTCAGCCTCTGACTCCCACTTGCATAAAAGATGGTAAAGGTGAAGATGTTCAGGACAATAAGTACCTTTCATTTTGCGACCATTAGTGACTTGCTCTCTTGCAACAAATGGCTCAGGAGTCTGAGTTACAGGGTTTCTCCAATACAAATCCCATAGACTCTTACCAGTCTCTTCATCACATATCTTTGCGTAGAGATTATCGTATTTGATTAACTCTTCACAGTTACAACCATCAACTACGCACAAATTAGTCTGTCTATTGTAGCGGAACTTACGACCCCACATCCAGCGAAGAGGGTTATACCACGCTCGCTTTGTCGGGGTGAGTAATCTCCTTGCTTGTTTGATATCTTGCTTCCTTGCTTTCCTTGGGTCAGGGTTTCTACTAGGATAGAAATTTACTTTTGGTACCTCTATATTTTGTTTATTTGCTGCATCAGCCATAGCCTGTTGAGCCGCTTGCATTTCAAGCAACTGCTCATGACTTGCGTTACCCTGTTGCCCCAATGCCATCAAATGAGCATCACTCATATTTGCTAAGTTTACATCTCCTCTCGGTATCCTGCCGGAACCGCCAAATCCAAAACCCATTACCATATCTATTCAACCTCACATCGTTAGTACATCTATTAATGTATTCTCTACATTCCAACCAATCTTAGTAGCCATCATTCCTCTGCGCGTGGGTATTCCTGCTTTTTGAAGTCTTACTAAATCTTCTCTAAACGGATCGAACATTTTGTGTTCGCCCAACCTTTGCTGCTGCCAAAGTACATTTGCGCTTTCATCCCACCACTGGTCCGCTTTATTAGCGACTAGCATGATTACTTTAGGACAATACTTTTTACCTCTAAGCCAAGAACGAAAGGTACGATACCTGTACTGCCTATGTAGTATTGCATCTACTAAGTATTTGAACCCACCAACAGCCTGCAAGGCCGCATCGCCACCTTGATTAGATCTTTCATCAAACATAAAAATTACAGCCTCGACATTTCGATTAACCATATCATCTATCCAAAGATTCCAAAATCTTTCATCTCCACCAATATCGGCAGAGTAAACTACACGCTTATCACCTTTCCAACTTACACGCTTTCTAGTCGGGCGCGGTAGTAAAAATCGATTCAAGCCCGGTACTCTGAAATGTTTAGTGCGCTCATCCATGGGTATTTCTTCCATTTCCCCCGGCGTAGTCATATATCTGTCAAGTGTAGTCTTGCCAGTCATAGGCGGACCATATATCCCAACCTTTCTAGGTATCCAATAATGATACAACTCACGAGCAAAAACCATACCACCTACTAAAGCGGAGCCTGCCATTGCACCCATAATAACACCTAATCGAATATTGAGTTAGACCACTCTGAAAGTTTATTCTTTAACCAGTTACCAGTGGATTCCCAAAGATTCCAATCAGTGTAAAACTCAAAAGCACTCACTATAAACGCAGTTAAGGTAGAAAAGACAACCACCTTTATCCAACCAACTGTCCTTTCATACGCTACATCTACAGTGTTAGCAATGTGCATGCTCCTCAAAGTTTCCTCGACAGCATCGTCGGAAGGAGTTTTGAAGATGCGACCCAAGAAGAATCACTCCTTCTTTTTGAACTTGCCATCAGAGCCACGGACCCGCTTTGGCTTATCTTCTTCATTGAAATCTAAACCTAAATTGATTGGTGCCTTGTTTTCTATAGAAGTTTTAGGTACAAAGTCAGAGTAGTTTGAAGGAGGCTGTGTCATTCTTTCTTGTACCCAAGGTGGAGTTTTTCCGGGGTTGTCTTCCATCCACTTAAGTTCCGCTTCAAGTTGTGCTTCTTGCATACGCATTTCCATATCTTGACGGCGGCTATCGAAGTTGACCTCCATAGTGCGATATCGATTTCGGCGCTCTCTTTCCATAGCAGCAAGTCTCGCCTTTTCGTCCATACCTTGTTGGAAGAACATTTTGAAAAGATAGTAGGCGAGTCCTTGTACAGCGAATGCTGCCATAGCATATGTAAGTCCATTTACAGCCGGATCGTGCAAATCAATCCAAAGTTCTGCGTTAAAAATTCCGACTGCTAATCCGATAGACATAGACTGCATTAGGATTAATCCCATCAGTCGTATTTCACTTTGGTCGTGTTCAGGTAAAGGTGAAGAATTGCTCAACATAGTATGTCCCTCTCTATCATTGGGAAATAATAGTATCACATAAATGATTCTGTGATAACAAAATTACACTTTTTTCACTTTTTTGTACGCTTGCCGTCTTTTGAAGGACCCGGACCTGAACCTTGTGCACCAAGTACGATTATCATTCCATGAGCGGGTTTCTTACTACCCTTCTTGGTATTATCTCCGCATTGGCAACCTTTCTTGCCTTTACACTTAGGACAGTCGTCAGCCTTGTGTGTAGCGCAGTGTGCTTTGTCCATTCGTTCCTTTGCTTCCTTCAAAAGTTGTTCTCCAACTTTCATACTATCACCTTTGTTTGTTCCATAGGCACCATGACCAGCCGCTTCTCGTCGCGCCGCTAATGATTGATCGAATATATCTTTGTAGTTTTTACCGGCGCGGTTACCTAATGCACCTGCCCCTGCTGACCCAGCACCTGTCGCTGAAGGTTGCGCTCCCGCTGTACCGTGAATGTTAGCGCCACCTGCGTCGCCCTCCAATCCGGGTCCGGGTATATTAATTTTAGAAGCGGGGTCACCTAATGCAAATTTACCAGCAGTCAAAGCACCTCTTCCAAGACCAGTTTTAACCGCACCGAACTTAGTAGCCTTGGCCTGTGCGCGCGCCGCTGCAGAATCTGCCTTTGCCTTTGCTTGAGTCACTTTGTATTTGTGAGCATCTTTCTGTCTTTTTGTTGCCGTAGATGCTGGCTTTTTTGCCTTTACTTTAGCCAGTTTAGTTGACTTTTTACCCGCCACTTTAGCAGCCTTTCCATAACCGGCGGGCCCAAATCCTTGAAGTGCACCTAAGCCAAGAGCGAGTCCTGTTTGCCACCAAGAAGGATCTTTTACCCTGCCTAATTCAGTACCAAAAAACGGATCTTGGAATACTGCCTCTTCTGCAAAGCCACCACCTGCATAGGAAAAGGCATCTTTTTCTGGAGGGTCATTGAAGCCAACCGCAGCACCAACATGTTTCAAACCATTGCCAACCGCGCTGGCTTCCGCACCCGCCGCTTGATTAACTCCGTCTGCAGCAAGTATGACGGCTGCCCCGTATATTATAAGAGGTACAAACGCTATCTTACTAACAATATCATTAGTATTAGACATACTATGGCCTAAGCCATAAATGGATAATTTGAAAGTACCGGGTTCAGTTTCTTGTGGACCAAATAAACTTTCAGGGTCTGCTTGCTCTAAAATCTCAGGCATTCTTTTAGCATTATGGCTTATTGTTTTCGCCATCATGCGTTTAATTACTTCTTGCTTTTCAGGAGGCATTTGCATAATAGCCTCGCCAAGTGCTTGAATTTTTTCCTGTTGGTCTTCAGGAATACTTTCGTAAAAGGATTTCATTTGTTCCTGTAATTCAGGAGACAGAGACTCCAAATCATCCCGTTTGAGTACTGCCCAAGCAGCCTTAGTCGGTATCGATGATGAACTCCACATGTAACATCCCACGCCTGCGCTGCTCATAAGCATGTTGCAAAAACTGGTGATGATCGGCAACCACCATTAAGTGTGCCAAATCAGTCCAAGAAGTATGCTTGTTAGCATCTCCTTCTAATTTAGTCAAATCTTCAAAACTGACAGTCGTCATTGCTGTCAAAACATTAGCCCACCAATCGGTGGGTTCTATTGGCGCGTCGTCGTCGGCCACACTCAGTCTATAGAGTCATACTTGAAAGTCATTGTGTTGGTTGCTGCTCAGGTTGCATGGGTTGCTCAGGCTGTACTTGCTCTTGCATAACAGGTGCAGGAGGTAACATGTTTGCTACCTGTCGTTGCATTTGGAAAGTAGGATAAAACCCAAACTTATTTTCCATTATTTGTTGATACATGTCCCTAGTATCTTTGCGACCCGCCAAATATTGGTTTACGCCGGGTTGACTCGCTTGGTCTGCTTGGTGGGCACCATACTCGTGAGCAAAGGTTCTCAACTTATTCCTATTTGCTATTCTTTCTTCATCGGTATCTAGTTCTGCTTGGTTGAGGATTTCACCAGTAGTAGGTGACAATCCTTGAAGGTTCAAAGAATTCCAAATACTTTCCAACTCGTCATCGTCCGGTGCTTTAGCACGAATAGGGGCAACCTTTTCCCTTGACCCATATTTTGAAGTAACAAAGTCTTCGATTTCAGGATCGATTGCTGCATGAGTAAACTCATGACTCATTATGTCTGCTATGCGCTGAATAGATTCATCACTATCGTCATAACTTGAGTCCAATCCTACTCCAATGAATCCACCAGTTGGAGTAACACCTGCTTGTCTTTCGGACTCATCAACTGGTTGTCGCCTTGGTACAGAACTACCTTGCCTAAATTCTTCGGGAGATTGCTGTGGACGATTGTATGGACCCACCATACTATCAGTATCTTCATCATAAACATCACTAGCATAATCTGTTTTACCATCTCTAAGTACTCTAGTAAAGCCTTGATTTCTTCTATCAGAATCTTTTCTTCTCATAAATCTGTTTTTATAACGCCCGGGGTAACCTTTAGGTGTCCCCGCATCTAATGATGAAATCAAATCACTTTCTTCTTGCCCTGCTCTTTGATAAAAACCACCACGGTCACTATCAGGGCGTCTGATGTAAAAATCTTTCAACAAAAGCCAAGCGAGTTCCATTGGTTCGCCCGCCTGTATCATGTCAGGCTGTTGTATAGGTGGCGGCATCATACTCGCTACTTGCTGTTGCTCTTGCATTGAAGGATAATAGCCAAATTGGTCTGCCCTTATTTGACTATACATATCACCAGTATCAGGGCGTTCGGCTAAAAATGCATTTACACCGGGTTGGCTCGATTGGTCTGCTTGATGTGCTCCGTACTCATGAGCATAGTCCTTGGCCTGTTGTCTTAATGCTAATCTTTCTTTATCAGCATCAATTTCAGATTGATTAAGGATAGGTCGTTTTTGAAAACGATTTCTCCTCCTTCCCGAAGGTTGTTCCCTCGGCTGCGGTTCGCCAAAAACCGGAGCCAATAATTTAGGCGAGCCAAATTTTTCAGTTGCGAAATCTTCCATTTCGCCTTCAATCAAATTATGTACATGCTCGTGTGCAAGAGTGTCTGCTAAATCTTGTATAGATTCATCACTGTCATCTGTATCTCTTCCGACCCTAGCCCCAACAAAAGAGCCATCGGGTTGAAGTCGTGGGAAAGAGCCTCCTCGTGTGTAGGGGGAGCGTATATTTCTAAAATGAGTAAGTGCGTCTTCAGAATCCTCGCCGGGTGTTGTGAAGAAACCCCTAGAATTATCATTATCATCTATGTAAAAATCTTTCAACAAAATCCAAGCAGATTCAAACGGTGACATCTACTAACCACCCAAGTATGGATTAGGCACTGGTTGTGACCAGTCTCCCGCCCTATATCCGCTATATGGAGATTCAAACTCTTGATAATCAGTTGGTACATTTTGTTGTGAATACTGTTTTGGTTTTAGATTAACCAAATACTGAGGGGGTATTGGTTGTGAAAACATACCCTGATTAGCAAAATTAGCATCACCCTCATTTACTTGAAAAGAATCCATAGGAACTTTACTTCTAACCCCTATCATACCTTGTTGTTCGACTGGTCTAGTTCCAAAGGATGTAGCAAACTTACCCGCCATAGCAGGGTTTTGAGAAACATAAGTACCTTGACCCCTAATACCTATTTTATTTTTACTTGGTTGAAATCCTTCACTCGCAATAGTTTTAGCAGAATCAGCAGTTGTACCATGATAATACTTTACTGGCCCATAACGAAGTCTATCACCAATTCGCTGAAAAAAGTTTCTTTTCAATAAAATCCAAGAAGATTCAACCGGTGACATCTACTCACCTGCCCAAGCATCACAGACATGATCGGCTCGACAGTTGAAATCGTACCACTTACAATAACCAGTTTCAGGGTCATCAGTCTTCGACGAATCCCAAGCCTTGCAGTTACCGCACTTCTTTGAGCCAGTTGCCTTTCTATAGTTCGGCGCATCTTTCTTGGCTTTCAATAACTGCCAAGCCTCATGCATAAGCCAAACCGAGGTCATTAACAATTCCACCTTTTCAATGCCGCACCCTTCGGTGTCAGTTTACCTTTCTTTGAAGTCGGCCCTTTTACTCCTGTCATACGAGCGCAGAATGATTTACGACGCTTGGCTTTTTTTGAGCCGGGTTTAAGTTTACTAGGTTTGGTTGTAACAGGTGGCTTGAGATTAGCGCCGGTCTTGCGCTTTGCAGCGGCACGACCTTTAGCGTTCAGTCCACCTTTTTTACTATGCTTGTTAGGGTTATATCCGTGAAACGGCTTAGATTTCTTTTTTGCCTTGAGTAAACTCCATGCATCATCGAATGCATTTACTTCAGTAATTCTACTTGGATGCTCCCAAAACGGCCAAAGCATTTCTTCACCTTTTACAACGGTGGGCTTCCCACCCACTCCTTGCTTCTTAGACCTCTTTCTTTTAGTTGCCGCTTGCTTCTGCCCTTCAGACATTTGGCCCGAAGTCTTTGGAGTTTTACTTGAAACCTTAACACTGGGCCTACATTTAGGGTAACCTTTGCTAGATTTCTTGGCCTTACTGCGCCCACACGGTGGGTGCTTGCCAGTTTTCGGATCTTTACGAGAAACATCAACCCACTTTTCCTTGAACCAGCGGTTGAGGTTTTTCTGCACCGTCATTTCTTCTTCCCCT
>JGI25132J35274_1000092_pt1 | contig 22768 bp, 20 predicted proteins | sample ETNvirenome_6_30_FD_35274 | JGI IMG/M metagenome (IMG submission 35274)
GGCTTAAAATCATATCAGTTTCTGGCACTTCTGCTTCTACTGTTTGCGTCATTCAAAACGACCAAGGTACAAGCACAAGCTGCTAATATTGGAGATATATCTGAGCTAAACGGCAATGCACAGATTGTTCGTGATAAATCTTATGATGCTAATTTAAAGTTTGCTATACAAAGCAACGATGAAGCTATTACTAAAGATGGTAGGATGGCCATTACTTTTCTAGATGATTCTGTTGTAAAGCTTACTGAACATTCACAACTACTAATTGATGAATATATTTATGATCCAGACCCAAGCAAATCTAAAATGGCTATCACCTTTGGTTTGGGTACGGCTAGATTTATTACTGGTAATCTAAACCGAATAGATAAACAAAATATACAATTAAAAACACCAACAGCAAATATAGCAATNAGAGGTACAGACTTTACAGCTACAGTAGATGAGCTTGGTCGTAGCTTNATCATACTCTTACCGGATCCTTANGGTTTATCTAGTGGAGAAATAGANGTAGTTACTGCTATGGGAACTGTAATTCTTAATAAACCTTATCAAGCTACTACTGTTAGCGTCTTTGAGTCTGCACCCACTAAACCTGTTATCTTAGATCTTACGCTAGATCTTATAGACAATATGCTTATTGTTACACCGCCAAAAGAAGAGACTATTACAGAAGAAGAAACAACCAATACTCAAACAGATAGTGTATTAGATTTTAATGACTTGGATGTTGACTATTTAGCTGAGGATTTTTTAAAAGAAGAAGATTTAGAGTTTACAGAATTAGATATAAATTATCTCGATGTAAACTACTTAGAGGACTTGTTAAATGTACTAGATGCATTGGCTATTGCAAAAGAAGAAGATGTATTAGCACAAGCTACAAGCACTCAAATATCTGGTACATCTTTAGGAAAGGATCCTGAAACTCAGATAACAGCCTTAATTACAGGCAATGTAATAAGTTTGCGAAGACAGGTAAATGAGAGTGTTAGAGTAGATCTAAATGGTAGTGACTCTTATACTGTTATATTAATACAAGATGGCATATCAAATGTTATCAAAATAAATGGAGGCAGTGACAGTATTATTACTATCACTCAGAGTGATTAATGAAACGATTACTATTCATCATACTTATAATACTAGTGTTGCCTTTGTTATATCAGTCAAAGCCTACAGAAATATTAAAGTTAAAGGTATTTGATGCTTTAGTAACAACACCTGNTCCATCTGGTAATTTNGTTATTCTAAACATTACTGAANAAGATGTAGAAAAAAATGNAGGTTGGCCATTNCCTAGAAGAACACTTGCACAAATACAGGTAGATCTTATAAATAAGGGTGCTATAGGCGTTGGTTGGGTNATAGGATTTCCACAAGCAGATCGNATGGGTGGTGATGAGGTGTTTGCTACTACTTTANGTTATGCACCTTCTGTCTTNGCTATGTTTGAAAATGCTAATGGTGAGTANCCTAAAACCACTGGCACTGTTATAAAAGGCAATGATGTTGGTGGTATGCCTACACCTGGTGTTATACAGAATATAGATATATTACAAGCAAAAGCAAACCAAGGTATTGCTAGTGCACCGGTTGATATAGATAACTTAGTTAGAAGAATACCATTATTACTTAAAACACCTGACGGTTATGTAAGCTCATTTGGAACAGAAGTATTAAAAACTCTTACAGGAGCTAGAACTTACATTATCACTACAAATGATGTTGGCATACAAGAAATAGCTGTAAGAGGAATACCACCTGTTAAAACAGATAGTCTTGGTCGTAAATGGATTAGTTGGGTAGACACACCACAAACAACATTAAAAGAGATGGATGTTGCTGGTAAATTCGTATTTGTTGGTGTAACTGCTCCAGGTGTCATGCCTCAACTTGCAACACCAACTGGATTATTAGAACCGCATAAAATTCAAGCTGCATTATCTGAGTCAATATTGATAGAAAACTCTCCATTTGTGCCAGATTTTGCTCTTGCGTTGGAAATATTAATTTTTGGAATTTTTGTGTCGTTGACGTGGCTTGTAATCAATTATCTTGGTATAACCAAGGGCGTAAGTCTTGCTGTTATTTTGCTCTTTACTACGGCCTTTACAGGAGCTTTTAGTGTTCAAAAGGGCTATTTAATAGATTTTTCATGGACTTTTATCTCACAATTCATTACTGGAGCTATTGCTTTCTACATAAACTATAGAAAACAGTACAAATTGCGACAACAAATTAAAAAACAGTTTGAACATTATTTAGATCCAAGACAAGTTAAACAATTACAAAACAATCCTGGTTTATTAAAACTAGGTGGCGAGAAAAGAAGATGCACTTTTATGTTTACAGATTTGCGTGGTTTTACTGCACTTAGTGAATCAGTTGAGCCAGAAGAAGTTACTTACATTATGAATAGAGTTCTTACAGCTCAAGTAAAAGCAGTACAAAAATATAATGGTTGTATTGATAAATTTATTGGAGACGCTGGTATGTACATATTTAATGCACCTATAGATATGTTACACCATGAACAAATAGCTTATGAATGTGCTCTTGAGCTTATTAATAATGTAAAACAAGTTAGTGATGAGTTAGAGGCTGAAGGTTTGCCATCTGTAGCTATAGGAGTTGGTATAAATACAGGAACTGCAATAGTTGGTAATATGGGTAGTGATACTAGATTTGACTATTCTGCAATAGGTGATCCTGTCAATGTTGCTGCAAGATTAGAATCAGCCACTAAAGAAAGAGGAGTTGATTTGCTGATAGGAGAGGAAACAGAAAAGTTTTGTGGTTATAAACTAGAAGTGCTAGAATCTATAAAGGTAAAAGGCAAAACAAAACCTTTAAAAATATATACAAAACATAAGCAGGATCATGACAACAACTAAGGAAGCAATAACAAAAATCGAAGCACATGAAAGAGAGTGCAGTATTAGATACGCTAATATAGAAAAAAGGTTAGATGATGGTTCAAAACGCTTTGATAAGCTTGAAAACATGATATGGGCTGTATATCCATTTATTCTGCTATCTGTAGTCTTATCTAGATTCGTATGAGCAAAGTTTTAATCGGCATAATCTTAGTTATGTCTCTTATAACTTTTTATTTATATAACCAAAATAAAACACTTACAGCTAATAACATGGCATTAGAAGGTGCTGTAGCTACACAAGAAGAAGCAATACAAAGTTTACAAAACGATTTTCAACTACAAACAACAAGTCTTTTAGAATTACAAAGTAAAAATCAAAAAATAGAACAAGAGATGTCAAGATACCTTGACATATTTAAAAGACATAATTTAACTAAATTAGCCGCAGCTAAACCTGGTTTAATAGAACCAAGGGTAAATAAAGGAACTAAAGATGTATTCGATAGTATTGAAGAAGACAGCCGTAATATCGACAGTCTTGATAATGGCTTGCAGTTGCAGTCTGCTACCAACTAAACAGATAGAAGTAACAGCAAAGCCACTAGAAAGAACCATTGTGCAACCCATAATGCCAAGAGAGATAGATCTAAAAGATCCTTATTGGTATGTCGTTTCAGACAAAAATCTAGATGAATTTTTAACAAGAGTTGAGAAAGAACACGGTCAAGTGGTATTCTTAGCTATGTCTGTGCCCGATTATGAGCTTATGGCGTATAATATGCAGGAATTAAAAAGGTATATAAATGAACTTAAAGAAGTTGTTGTCTATTATAAAAAGGTTACTACAACCACAGAGGAGCAGTAATATGAATATATCACAAGAAGGTTTAGCTTTAATTAAAAAATTTGAGGGCTGTGAGCTAGAAGCTTACAAATGTGCGGCAGGAGTATGGACTATAGGATATGGTTCTACTAAGGGTGTAAAAGAAGGTGACACAATCACACAAGAAGAAGCTGATAATTTACTTTTGCACGAAATGGAAGAGTATGAAGGCTATGTTAATGATTTAGTAGAAGTAGACCTAGAACAAAATCAGTTTGATGCACTTGTTTCTTGGGTATTTAACCTTGGACCTGCAAATTTAAAAGCATCTACTTTACTCAAAGTTCTTAATGCAAAAGATTATGAAGGTGTCCCTGCACAAATTAAAAGGTGGAACAAAGCTGGTGGAAAAGTTTTGCAGGGTTTAATAAGGAGAAGAGAAGCAGAATCTTTGTTATTTGAAAACAAAGAATGGCATGAGGTATAACCATGCCTTTGCAGAAGCTTACATTTAGACCAGGTATAAATAGAGAAGGAACAGCTTACGATAACGAAGGCGGTTGGTTTGACTGTAATTTAGTACGTTTTCGTAAAGGCAGACCAGAGAAATTTGGTGGTTGGGAAAAACTTACTAGCAACACTTACTTAGGAACAACAAGAGCTTTACATCCTTGGATTTCGTTAGAAAGCACAAAGTTCTTAGGATTAGGCACAACTTGGAAATATTATATTGAGTCTGGTGGTACATTTAATGATGTTACCCCTATCAGATCTACTACAGCAGCAGGTGATGTTACATTCTCTGCGTCAAATGGTGACGCTACAATAACTGTTTCAGACACAGCACATGGAGCTGTAAAAAATGATTTTGTTACTTTTTCAGGTGCTGTTAGTTTAGGTGGCAATATTACAGCAGATGTTTTAAATCAAGAATACCAAATTGCAACCATAGTTAATGTAAATAGCTACACCATAGAAGCTAAAGATACCTCTGGCACTACTGTGACAGCTAACTCTTCAGACACTGGTAATGGAGGATCTTCTGTAGTAGGTACTTATCAAGTTAATGTAGGTCTAGATGTTTATATTCCTAGTACAGGCTGGGGTGTGAACGGCTGGGGAGAAGGTGCTTTTGGTAGCACTGCAGCTCTAAGTGACACTAACCAGCTTAGATTGTGGACACACGATAACTTTGGAGAAGATTTAATAATAAACCAAAGAAACGCAGGTATTTTTAAATGGACTGAAAACAATGGTTTATCAACAAGGGCTGTAGAGCTTTCAGGTATTTCAGGTGCAAATTTAGTACCAACTAAAGGCTTACAAGTAATTACTTCAGAAAAAGATAGACACTTAATTGTTTTAGGAGCTGATCCTATATCTGGTTCAGCAAGAACCGGTGCGATTGATCCTATGCTTATTGCATTTAGCGATCAAGAAAATGATTTAGATTTTGAGCCATTATCTACTAATACAGCAGGATCTTTAAGACTTTCCTCTGGTTCTTCTATTATTGGTGGTGTAAAAGCAAGACAAGAAATATTAGTTTGGACTGACACAGCTTTATATAGTATGCAGTTTATAGGACCGCCTTTCACTTTTGGTGTAAACCTAATAAATGAAGGTACTGGATTAGTGGGTCCAAAAGCAACCATAACTACACCTAGTGGTGTTTATTGGATGAGTTATAACAACTTTTATGCATACAATGGTAGCGTGCAAACTTTGCCATGTTCAGTGCATAATTATGTTTTTGGTGATATAAACCTTACACAATCATTCAAGATAAACGCATTTACTATAAAAGATAAAAGTGAAGTGGGTTGGTTCTACTGCTCATCAAGTTCTGATGAGATAGACAGGTATGTGATCTATAACTATGTAGAGCAAGTTTGGTTTTATGGTCAACTATCAAGAACAGCATGGCTAGACGCAGGTATTGTAAATTATCCAAGATCTGTAACAGGCGGTTACTTATACCAACAAGAAAAAGGCTTTAATGCTGATGGTTCTCCTATGACTAATGTTTTTATTGAAAGCTCTGATATGGATATTGGAGATGGTGAACAGTTTAGCTTTATCAAAAGAATCATACCTGATTACAAATTTATACAAGATGATAATCAAGGTAATGTAAATATAGTTTTAAAAACTAGAAACTTCCCTGGTGACTCTCTTACTACTAATAGTACAAGTGCAATAAGTGCAAGCACCCAACAAGCTTATGTAAGAAGCAGATCAAGACAGATAGCACTTAGATTTGAGTCTAATGATGATGCAACAGATGATGGTAATCTCAGCATTGGTTGGAGACTTGGTGCTACTCGTATTGATATAAAACCAGATGGAAGAAGATGAGCAAACTCTTACAAACACAGTTACCTATAGCATCTGAGCAAGTAACTTCTGATTTATTTAATAGATTAGTAAGAATACTTGAAATTAATCTTGGTGCAGTAGATCTAGATAACGTAAGACAAATAAGCGATCCTGAAAAAAATACGTTGAAGTTTAATGATGGTAGTATCATTTGGAATACTACTGTAGGCGTTTTACAAGTTTATACTGGTAACAAATGGTTAGATATTGGCGAAAGAACGCTATCGCAAGGTTTTGAAATGACATCAAGTGTTGGCAAGGTTACTATCAATATAGCAGGCAGTACAACTATTACTTTATGATAAATACAGCAGAACAGCTTGGATACGAATTAAAAAACATTCTACTAGCCTATCCTAGTGACTGGTATATACAAAAAGATACATTTGATGCTGTAAAGGACTCTATCAAGCCAATCGTAGATTTTTATGAACAAAGTGGCACTGTCAATAGGCAAAAGACAAAATTAGACAAAATCATACAAGAACCACTAAAAGATGTGTATACCGTTCCTTTCTTTTCAGAGAAGTTTTGCGAGATATTATTAGACGAAATGAAGAATTTAGAAGCACATTATGGTTTTAAACCCAACCCAGAAGAGGATGATTTACGGCAAATACCAGAAATAACTTTTCAAGATAATTGCCCACAAATCTACCAATCTTTGATGCAAACGATATATACTATAGGTAATCCTATATTTTTGAATATTTGGAATAGGCACGTAGATACAGGTGCAATACAAATAGCCAACTATAATTTAAAGGATAAAAAACAAGGTGCTTGGCATCATGATGTCAGTGCTGATATTAGTATGGTAGTTCCTTTGAATACTGGAAAGTACAAAGGTGGCGGAACTGAATTTTTAAAACGTGGTACAGTTGAGCCATTACCTACAGGCCACGCTCTAATTTTTCCGAGTTTTACTCATATGCATAGGGGACTTGCAGTAGAATCAGGAGATAGATACTTATTGGTATTTTGGTTAAAATGTAATGAGGAATGATTTGAGCATGAATAGAATAGACAACTCAGGTAAAGGTATAGCAGGTTTAGGAAGAGGAGAGGACACTATGCTTGCCCACGTAGCACCAGGAGAAATGGTAGTCCCACCAGTTATCTCTCCACAAACACAAGAAATAATCAAAAAAGAAATGATGGCAGTAGGGCTTGATCCTAACGAATATACTGTTGGTGATGGTATGTCTATCAACCCTATTACGGGTATGGCTGAGTTTGGTTGGCTAAAGAAAACATTTAAGTCTATTGGTAAAGTAGTTAAAAAAGTAGCTCCAGTTGCTGCATTTATACCTGGAGTTGGTACAGCTTTAGGTGGAGTTCTTGGAGGAATTGGTGGAAAAGTAGTTAGTGGTTTAAGCAAAGTCCCTGGAATAGGAGGTGTTGCAAGCGGTATAGGTGGCTTAGCTTCTAGTGCAGCAAGTGGTCTTGCTGGTCTTAACATACCTGGCATTTCATCTATAGCAGGTGGTACAGCAGGTGGTTTCGGTGGAATTATGCCTGCCCTTACAACAAAATCTGGTCTATTTGGTGGCGGTATATTTGGTCAACAAACGCCACAATTTGAACCTATATTAGACGCTAGTGGTATGCCTACAGGAATGTATCAAGAAGTTGGTATACCTGGATCAAGTTTTAGCATACAAGAATTAAGAGATGCAGGGCTCATGGACAACGCTGGTAATTTTGTAAGTCAATCACAAGGCGGTGGTTTTTTTGACCGTATTATGGGTGGCGGCACTCCTGGGCAAAGTAGAATTGGTTTAATAGAGGACTTTTTAAAAGGAAAACCATCAGATCCTGTTAGGGGTGGATTGTTTGGGGGACAACAAGGACAAGGTGGCATAGGCGGTATGCTCGGAGGCATGGGCGGAGGGTTTGGTGGAATAGACCCAAACATAGCTTTGTTAGCAGGACTTTATGGCAGTGCTGTAAAAAGTTCTTACAAAGATAGAGAAGGTGGCATGAAAGATATTAGACAGTCTATTAGACCAGACTTAATGCCAGCTCCTACGTTTACAGGCTTTGACTTAGGCATTAGAAAACAAGCAGCTACAGGTGGTCCTATGGAAATTACTCAAGTTGTTAGCAGACCACCGGAGGATTTAAGAGTGGGTTTGATGTCTGGACCTCCAATAAAAGAAGCATTAGAAGATAGAAAAGAATATTTAACATTTATTTTAAACAGCAAGAACGAAGATAATATAAAAAAAGAAGGCGGCAGGATGGCCGTTTTACAAGAGTTAAACTCTATAAGCAAAGAACTAGCTGGAGGTTTTGTTGGTTTAAATAATGCACAAATTAGACAAAACAAAGCTAACGAATCAATGCGTAGTGTTTTGAAAGGATTAAGAGAACCTAAGGCTACAGGTGGGTTTATGGCTAACGAGTTAGATATGCGTGGTGGTGGTCCTAGCATTGGTCCTGGAACAGGCACAAGTGACGATATACCTGCTATGTTAAGCGATGGTGAGTTTGTTATGACATCTGCTGCAAACAATGGTTTGGGTGGATTCAAAGTAACAAAAACAGAAACTGGAATTGAACTTATACCAAATGGTAAACCAGACAGACAAAAAGGTGCTCAGAACATGGATAAACTTATGAAAACTTTTGAGCAGTTTAATAAGATAGGGCAAGCCTAATGCAATACGGAGATACAAAAATCATTAATGGTCAGTTAATGAGATTGACTCCAGTAGGCTATATGCCAGTAAAACAAACAGGCAAAGATCAATTATCTATAGGTGGTGTTGGTGGTGGTCAAGCCTTTGATCCATCAGGTCTTCAAGCACAAATAGATGCAAACAAAAATTTATTATCTAACATACCAAGTTTTGACCCAAGTAATTTACAATCTCAGATTAGTGGTTTGCAAGACAAAATTTCTGGGTTTTCTCAGTTCGACCCAAGCGGATTACAATCACAAATACAAGCTAACAAAGATTTGCTTAGTAATATACCTCAGTTCGACCCAAGTGGTTTACAAGAGCAAATACAGGCTAATAAACAATTATTAAGCAACATACCTCAGTTTGATCCGTCAGAATTACAATCTGGTATTGCTGGCCTAAGTGATCGTATATCTAACATACCTCAGTATGATGACAGAGCATTGCAAAATAGAATTGGTGCCATTGAGGACAGATATACAACTGGGTTTGATCAATTAAATAGAGATATAGGAAACATATCTCGTTATGATGATTCTGTAATAAGGGATAGATTATCAGCTCTTGAAGGCAGAGAAATGCCTACGTTTGATCCTAGTAATTTACAATCTCAAATTGAAGCTAATAGAAACTTATTAGGCAACATTCCACAATTTGATGATTCAGCTTTGAGAGAAAGACTTGCGTCTTTAGAAGGTAGAGAAATACCTACATTTGATGACACGTCATTACAAAATAGATTAAAAGCATTAGAGGGAAGAGAGATACCAACTTTTGATCCGTCTAACTTACAGTCTGGCATTGCTGGTTTAAGAGATAGATTAGACAACCTCAATATACCTGAATACAAAGCTCCAGACTTATCTGGTTTTGCACGATTAGAAGATTTACCACAAATAGATACAAGCAAGTTTTTAACTGCTGGTGATCTACCTAGATTTGATCCTAAAGACTTCAGAGAAGACTTTTTATCTATAGCTAGAGAAGGTATACAAATGCCTGAGTATAAAGCTCCTGATTTAAGTGGATTTGCAAGAAAAGAAGATATACCAGTTTTTGACAAAGAAGCTTTTGAAAAAGAGATTTTAGATAAAATGCGAGGAAGCATAGATGTATCTCCAAAGCCTCCTGTGTTTGACAGAGATGCTCTAATCAAAGATATAAGAAGCGGTATTGACATTCCAAAGCCTCCTTCTTTTGATAGAGAAAAACTTATAGAAGATATTAGAGGTGGTATCAAGATACCTGAGTTTGATAAAGAGTCTTTATTACGTGATATAAGAAGTGAATTACCTAAACCGCCTGCATTTGATAGACAGAAGCTTATAGAAGATGTCAGGGCTGGTATAGATATACCACAACCTTCAAACCCTTTTGATCCAAGCAATTTACAAAAAAGATTAACTGCATTAGAGAGCAGAAACATACCTGCGTTTGATCCAAGTGGTTTACAAAACAGATTACAAGAACTAGAGGAAAGGTTGAGTGAATTACAAACACCGGCTCAACCAGAGCCATCACCACTTGAAAACGATTATACTTTACCTCAACCACAACCAATAGAGCCTATGGAAAGATTACCTATAAGAAGACCCGAACCACCTATGTCAATCGGAGGTATTGGCGGAGGATTAGTTAGAGATCCGTACGGTAATATGGTAGATCCTAATAACCTACCAGACAACATGAGGTTAGAAACAGGTCCTAGAGGAACTACTGTTAGATTTGCAGATAATTACGCATTACAACCAGGAGATCCTGGATATATGACTAATGACTCTAATAGATTTTATCGTGATATTGTACCAATTAATGAAGATTTACGATCTGATACACCACCAGATCCTAACTTTGGTTCACAACCTGCTTTTAATATTATGCGTCCTCCACAATTACCACCAAAGCGTGATGATTTCATGTCAATCGGTGGACCTGGAGGTGGATTACCAGATCCTAGAACTAACATGAACATAGAAACAAGAGATACAGATTTTGGTCAAGTGACTACTTCTTCACCTGCTTTTGGTGGAGGACAGGCCTTACCAGGTCAAGACCCAGTTACCACTGCTCCTACACCGTCTGCAGCGGATAGTGAGGTTCAACCCCAACCTATGCCTGTGGGAGCATTGGATCCTGTATTACTTGGTCAAACATCACAAGAAAATCTTACTGATCCGTTAGTAAGAGCTTTATACTTTGGTACAGCAGACCAACCAGGATTTTATCAACAGCTACAACAAGCTGGTGCTAATCTTATTGGTCAAGACGTACCATTACAGCAAACAGCAGGTTTAACACCATTAGAGCTACTAGCAAGACAACAAGCAGTAGCTGGTCTTGGTGGCTTTGAACCATTCTTACAACAAAACAGAGACTTAGTAGAACAAGCTATTGCACAATCAAGACGTGCTGAAGAACTACAAGATCCTTATTACACACAAGCTGAAGAGATATATAAAGATACTATGGGTGCTTATGATCCAAGCATGACACAGCAGTTCTACAATCCGTTTGAACAAGCAGTAGTAGACAAAACTGTTCAAGATGTTATGGAAGCAGGTGAGAAGCAAGATATAGCTTCTAGAGCCCGTGAGATTAGTTCTGGTGCCTTTGGTGGCAGTAGAGCTAGGTTAGGTGCAGAAGAACGTAGAGAAGCTCTAGGAGAAGGCCTAGCACAAGCATTAGGTGCTATCAGACAAAGAGGATTTAGTGAAGCACAAAGCACAGGTATGAGTGAGTTTGCTAGACAACAAGCAGCTAAGAGAACCGGTGCACAAGGGCTTATGGGTATTGGTGTAGGCAGAGGAAGTGCTGCATCACAATTAGGTCAACAACTAGCTGGATATGGTAGTCAAATAGGTGGTATAGGTTCAACTCAAGAAGGGCTTAGAGCTGGTCAAAGAGGCGAGCTAGCTGGATTTGGTGGTGTTGGCAGAGGCATTGCTGAGACTGGCTTATCAAGAATATACCAGCAAATGTTACGACAACAAGAAAGACCATTAGGTGTCTTAGGTCAAATAGGTTCNATGTTACCAGGTTATCAACAAGGTAGNACNCAGATTGGTTCACAATACGGATTACCAACAGATCCATCAGCCGCAGGACTTGGTGCTGCATTTAGTGCTTATGGTGCTTTGGCTCCAAGGCAGGGACAAGGATAATGAACTTTTTAAATCGTAAAATGTTTCAAGCTGGAGGTTCAGTTACTTATAGCGATGGTAGAACACAAANTTTTGACGTAAATCAATTTGCTCAAACAATACAAGGCTTACCCGACAATGAATTATTTGCNTTAAAAAATAGTGCTGATGGAGGTCTTATAGTATTTTCTCCAGAACTTAAAGCAATATTAGATAATGAAGCTTCAAGAAAAAGCGTTCCTTTTATTGATGCATTAAATTTAGGGCAAAAAACAGGTAGTTTTAAATCAGGCTTACAAGATTATAAAAGAGTTGCTAGAGGTTTTTATGGTCCAGTTTTAAGTGGATTAACTAATCTTACATTTTCAAAAGAAGCTATTGAAGGAGATCCAAGGTTATCGTCTGTGTCAAAATACGATTCACCTTTTTTTGGAGAAGGTAAATCTGGATTTGCAATGACTGCGTTGAGAGGTGGTAGATCACAAGAAGAATTAGAATCCATAATAAGAGGTGACAACATACAAGATTTTTCTGATGAGATAGAAGAAATAGAAGCACCAGAACCTGAAGTTGCTTCAGTAGATCCTATACCTGTAGACGAAATACCAACAGATGAAGACTTATTGCCTGATCCTGTTCTTGTACCTAAAACAGAAAGTGAAACACTAGGACAAGCTTATGCACCAGGAACAGTTGGTGGTTTTGATCTTGAGGCTAGAAGAATGGAATATGAAAAATCCTTAATAGGTAGAGATGAGTTTGGAAACCTATTACCAGAAGGTAGATTAGAGCAAGATGATGAAATAACTCAAGCTATAAAAGAAATATTACCAGCAGAAATGAAGATAGACATAGATAGGACAGAGGCTGATACCATAGCAGATACACAAGCTAAGTTTGATGGTACTTTTGAAATAGAAAAACCAGGCCTAATCAAAGTAGATACCACAGTCACAGAAAAAGATGAAGAAACAAGAAATACAGCCAGAATACCTGTAGTACCAAAAGAAACTACTGGGTTATTTGGTTCTGATAGATTCTTAGATTTTATTAGAAATGTTGGTGGGCAGCTTGTTGCTACTGGACAAATGGGTGAAGGACTTGCTACTGGAGCTGCAAAAGCAGCAGAAGAAAGAACTGCAAGAGAGTTACTCAAAGAACAAGAAGAGAAGAAATTTGCAAATCAAAAAAGGTTATTAGAAATAGAAGCAAATCTTAAAGCAAGCGAAGGTATGGATTACAAAGAAGCTAAATCTTTAGGGGAAGCAGAAGATAATTTAATTAGCAATTTAACAAATTTCCAAAAAAGTGAGAGAACGCTTAAAGATTTAGATGACGTATTTAAAGATTTAGAAGATCCAAACGCTTACGGTGCAACAGGTTGGTTGCAAGAAAGTATGGATAAATTAGCTGCCGCTGCTGGTATGTCAACTGGTGATTGGAAAGATTTGTCCGCAAGATCTAGAATAAATGCAACCTTAGAAGTTCTTACACAAGCTAGCGTAAGAGAAGTTTTAGGTGAATCAGGTAAAACTATTTCTAATTTAGACAGACAAATAGTTGCTGATATATTTGGTAACTTAACAATATTTACAGATCCATCAGTCATAAAAGATAAATTAAGAAGAACTCGAACTACAGTGCTTAATAGTATGGAAGCTGATCAAGGGCAGATAATTAAAAATCTTTCATATTTTGGTAGAACAGGAGCCACATCCCCTCTTGTCAGCTCAAGACAGTCTTTAATAGATCAAATACTTAGCATTGATTTAACAAAATTAACTGATCCTATGTCATATTTAGGGTCTTCAGTAGATACAGGAATTACTACTATAGATTACAAAGCACCAGGTACATAATATGCCAAGATTTAGAGTCAATATAGCTCCAGGTGTTGCACACATAGTAGATGCAGCAAACGAAGACGAAGCTAGAAAAAAAACATCAGCAGAAATAGCTAAAGGTACTGTATCTCCATTCTATGATGAGCTTTTCTTTGACTATGAGACCGGTGTAAATGTAAAAGAGCTAAGACAAAAACTAGGTAGAGCTGAAACAGAGCAAGAAGAAAACAAGATACTCAATGATCTGTTAGAAAAGATACAAAGCACCAAGTCTCCTATTGAACAAGAAGACATCATGGATAATGCCGTGGGTCCTCAAGGTTATGTAAGAAATACTAAAGGGCAACTAGCACTTACTCCCTATGGTTTGGAGTTATTAGGTCAACCTGTACAACAAAGGCGATTACAAGATGGGTCTTTGATTAACTTAAACACAGTTATAGACGAAAAAGATTTTAACCTAGCAACAGGAGATTTAGCAGATTTATCAGGCATTGCTGGACCTGTTATAGGAACTATAGCTGCATTCATGCCTCAAACAAGAGTTTTAAAAGTTTTAACATCTTTATTAGGTGGTAGAAAACCATTAGCTAATACTCTTGCAGCTGGAGTTGGTTCTGCTGGTGGTAAAGCTACTGAAGAATATCTTGATGCACAAGAGGGATTTCAGCTCCAAGATGCCGATGAAATAGAAGACTTGTTAAAAGAAGAATTTATTATAGGATCAGTTGGTCAAGGTGTCCTAGGTGAAATACCAGCAAAAATATATAGAATGTTTTTGGGTAAACGTGCACCTATTGAAAATCAAAGGATTGTATATCAGCTAACTAAAAACAGGAGCTGGGACGATGTTAAAAAATTAGATGAAAGCTTAGGAAGAGAAGCGACTGAAAGAGAAATTAAGAAAGCAATTAAAGATGGCAAAGTAAAAAGATTTGATTACAGGTACTCTAGAGGTGCTATACCATCACAACAAACACTAGAAAGAATGCTACCAGGTAGATACCAACAGTTCTCAGAACAAGTGCTTGGTAATAACAGAGATAAAGCAAACGCAGCTGTATTAAGAGCTGAATTAGATAATATTCTGTCCGGTATTAAAAATGAAAGAGAAGCACTTAACTCTTATATATCACAATCCTCCAAAACAGGATTAGATGAACAAGTAAACGCAGCTCTACAAAAATTAAGATTACAAGAAGCTGATGTAACAAATACACTTAAAAAACTACTAGGTGATATAGGTGAAGATATATTAGAAGTTAGTAACTATGGCACAGTACCATCAAGACAATCTTTTGGTGAAACTCTTAAAGATACTTTGTCTGCGGCTAGAGGTGCAGTCACAAGAGAGAGTGGTGAAAGATATAGAGCTGTAGATAAAAAATTCTTAGATATTGCTAGCCCTAATAAAATAGATATTGATGGTAGAGGCAACCCAATAGTAGGACCTCTTAAAAATGAAACAGATCAAACAAAAGCAAGAATTATTAACAAGGCTATAAATAACGTAATTCTCAAGCACGTAAGAGTCGCAGAAGATCTTGTAGCATCTTACAAACAAAGCGGTAACTTTTGGAAGTTAAAACAACCAGGTCAAGAAATATCTGGTGGTGTAGTAGAGCAATTAGATGGCATCTTAAAAAACATGGCAGCTAGAGCTCAAAAAGCAATAGACGGTGATGGACCTGGAATAAGCCTACAAGAAATTAGAAACGATATTAGTAATATCAGAGACTTTACTACAGAAGTAATTGGCACATCTCATGAAAGAAAATTGCTGACAGATGTTATGAGAACACTTGATGACTACAATATGGTAAATGGTAGAAGTCTTAATAACGGTGACAGTATACTTACGGAACTAGAAAGAGACGGCACAAAGCTAATTAAAGAAGCCCTAGCAAGAGATGGTCTAAGACTTAGACCTGAAGACGACATTTTAATTAAAAGAGCCGTATCAGACCTTAGAGACGCAAATAAACTACATTTTGAAAGGATGCAACCTTTTGATACTTTGCAAATGGAAAAACTTATATCCAATGCAAAGAAAGGATCTATTAACGCAGACAGAGTTTATTCAGATGCAATACTCAAAGGAACTAAAACACAGCTTGATAATGTTTTTGAAGCATTACGTGAATATGATCTTTATCTTCAGAGAATTGGTAAAGCAAGTACAGATGATGCAGGTAAATTTATAACTACAGAGAATGCACTAAAAGCACAACTAAAACAAAGACTTTTTGCAGATGCTTTTCAAAGTGCAACAAAAGATGGTTTAACAGATGTAAACTTTACAGAGTTTGCAAGACAGATTAAAAAGTTTGACATGGAAAATGTTGGCAAGTTTGACTCACTGTTTACCGACTCAACTACAGGTCAAACCTCTGGCAAGCTTGTAAAAGAAACGATTGATCAATTAAATATGATTAGTCCTAACCTTAAACCACAAGCACTTAAAAACCTTGTAAATGACTTTACTACTAAGAATGCTAGTCAAGGTTTAAATGCAAACCAACAAGGGCAAGCCTTTATTAGAGGATTGAAAGAATTAGCTGAAGCATCTGATGCAAGAGCTAAGTTTGAAGCAAATAGAGCTATATCTCAATTACCCGAAAGAGGCATAGAAGAAACAGTCAATAGTATCTTTAGACCTGGTTCAGCAGGTAACATTGAAAGATTAAAAGCTACAGTTAGTCCTGATGTATTCAACAATATACAACAAGCTAGTATGCAAAAGCTTTTATCTAAGTCTATAGACTTTAATGGTAAAGGTAAGATTACTGATTTATTTAAACATCAAAACCTTAAGACTGCACTAGACTCATACGGTGATGAAACACTAGAAGCTATGTTTGGCAGAGATATAGCAAAAGGTTTACGTAATTTCCAAAAAGAAATAGACGTATTAACTATCGGTGAAGTTGGGAGAAGTGGTGGAGCTGGTGGTCTTGTTGCCGCAGGAATTGCAGCTAGTGTTGTATTTAATCCTTTATCTACCTTACCTATATTAACTAGTTTAGCTATTGTAAGAGCTTTGTTCACTAACAGAACCTTTGTTAGTCTTATGTCTAAGAGTGATCAAGGGTCAATTTCAAAAGCTTTAAAAATATTCAATACAGCTTTAAGACAAGCAGGATTTAGGTTTGTAGACGGTGAAATAGTACCAATAGCTACTAGTGCGGTTGACTTAATAGATTCTGGATTAGGTGCTGGTGCAACAGCAATTGGTATTACAGATGATGATATATCTGGTGCAACAGAAGAGGGTGCGTCAACATTCCAGGAACTAAGAGAAAGAGTATTAGCACCACTTATTACACAACCAGGCTTACCACAAATAGCACCGGTTCAAACGCCACAAGCACCGACAGATCCTTTGTCTCCTGAAAGATTAGATTTCGCAGAGCAGGTAGCAGGCAGACCTATACTTTAATCAGCAAAGAAGTTTGGATCTACAGCTACAAAGCGTTTAGCAGGTCTTCCTTTACCACCTATTTTTATCTCAACCTCTTGTATCTCACCTGCATTCTTAAGCCTTTCAATAATTTCTTTGACTTCATAAGACTTCATACTACGGAATAGTTCGTGTCTATCTACTTCACGTTTGGATATACCCTCGCCATTCCTAGATCTAATAAAGGATAATACTTGTTTGATCTTAGATTCAGTTGCACTACTGGCTACCTTATCTCTACAAGCTTCTATGAATAACAGGTCATAATATCTAATAAAGTCTACAGCCCACCTTGTAACGTCTCCTGTAATGGTCTTAGCGTCAGCATTAGAAGCAAGAGTGCATAACAACGACAGACGCATAGCTTTCTCCTTAGAACGGCTTAGAAGAGGCTCTAGGTTATCTTTTTCTAATATATCCTGTCTTTTGATTATCTCTCTTGCAAAGTCTTGTAGTATTTCTTCAGACTCCCTATCAAAGTCTAATACAATCTGATCTAGATCCATCTCTGCATTATCCCTAGATAAATCACTCATAGTTCCTCTGGGTCTTCTTATATAGTTGACCCAGTTGACTATAGAGGTTGGTGGCGATTTGAATCTCTTGAGTTCACCCACTCTCCTTGGCTCAGTTGATTCAACGACTACAAAGCGGTTTAGGAACCCGTCTGCAATCCTGCCACCATTTAACGCACTATAAAAGTTTTTAGGAACTGATAAGCCAACCAATGTTATAGCTGGTTTATGGGTAACACGGCTCATCATCATTTCTTTATATTGTTCTTGAACATTCATTAATGAGTAGTTATCAGGTCTCAATGTGCCATGACAACGACCCCAGGCTTCCATAAGTGTTTGTATACCATCTTCTTTATTGGTATTACCTGAATTGCTTATAGCCTCTAATCTTTTACCAAATTCATCCATGATGGTTATCTGTGTTGGACGCATCTTTAATACCGAGTGAACAGCACCACTTGATGTATAACCATCACCTACAACAAGCTTTTCATGATCTGATGCGTTTAATACTGACTCTACAAATGTTTTTATATTCTCTTTACCTTGGCCTGACTTAGCGATACCCATGAAATACATAGAAGAAAAGTTATTCATATTGGTTCTATAGATACGTCCACAGGTAACACTAGCTAGGGCTAATGCACCTACCAGTGATAGTTCTGGCTGTGGAACTTGTGCTATCTCTTCACAAAACTTAAACATATCTTTAAGCAGGCCTGGAGGATTGAATAGATCTTTTGGTTTTTGTATGGTTTCTGTAACTTGGGTAAATAATGGTGCTAACTGGTTTTTTCTATCGTGTGTGTTTTTGACGCTCTCTACTACGCCATCTATCTCTGTTTGTGGTAAAGGTGGGTTATTGTTGGTATTCCAGTTTTGAAGGAAGATCCTAACAAACTCTAAGTTTACATTCTTAGATATAAGATACCCTGCAATACGTGCAGCTTGATCGTTCCTGGATCCTTCTAATACACCATCTAGTGAGAATGGTGCAGTTTGAACTCCTGTATCAGTCTTTGGAACACCAGTTATCTTTTGAAACTCAACCTCTGTAAAGTCTGGTAAATCACTATGGTCATAGATCTTCCAATCTGGAAAGGTTACAGGTTTATATACTTGACCATTAGCGTGTCTGTTGTAAGGTGCTATTATTAATCCGCCAACACCTCGTATGTCTATCAAGCGTTCTATTGGCGTTTCAGCAGTTCTTCTTGTAGCAAAAGTTGTATAGTTCTCTGGGTTGTTATAGTAATAATGCATACCCTTACCTGTAATAACTTTGTAAGGACAAGCTGGTAAGTTCTTCTCAACCCAATCCATAGCCTCTGGTGAATCTGCATCTACAACGACAAACTTACCACAAACCAGTGCAACGACTAGATTATCCCTACCTTTGAACCAGGATTCTACTAACTCTCTTTGTGGTCGCGTTTCTTTATATTGTTCCCAACTACCAAGAAAAGATGGTGGCTTTTTGTTTGACCTTTGCAAGGGCACAACATTGTAGCCTTCATCATAATAGGCGAGTGCTTGCTCTAAGGAAGAGTTCTCCTCAGTTATATTTAGCTCAAACACATTAAGCTTCTGTTTCTAGTATTTCAGCTATAGGTCCATAAATAGACTCATAATCTAATCTACCATCAGTTGCTCGTATGATTTGCTTTGCTTGGTTTATTGTAGGTTGTCGATACCCATACCTCCAAGACTTGCAAGAAGCCTCAGAACATCCAAACTGTTTTGCAGCTTCCTTCTGTCCTAAGAACTCAATGTAATCTCTAAGGGTATACTTCTTAACCTTTCTATCAGTATGATTTGGTTTTATTCCCATGGTTTCAAATTCCTTTAGTTTTCTTGTTGCTAATGTTTTTGTCCTAAAATAATAATTGGCTTGCCAGGTGTGGGTTTCTTTATCTATATTGTCCATTACTTCTCCTTGTCAACATATTGTAAAAATAAGTTTTACATATTGTATCTATCTAGTATATAATATGCAAGTTAATTTTAATTTAAAAGGAGATTGAGAAATGGAATTATCAAATAGAATTGTATCTCCGCAAAAGCTGGTCCAGGANCAAGGTGCAAAAATCTTGGTATATGGAATGGCCGGAGCGGGTAAAACAACTCTGGCTAAAACTGCTCCAGGTAAGGTTCTTGTTATAAGTGCTGAAGCTGGATTGCTATCTATAACAGATGCTGCAAATGTGGATGCCATAGAAGTTAAAGAAGCTTCTGAAGTTATGGAACTTCACAATGCTCTTAAGTCTGGTCAACTACAATATGACACAGTTGTCTTGGATTCAGTATCCGAGATAAGTGAGATCTTGTTGGTATGGGAGAAGTCTCGTAGCAAAGATCCACGTATGGCATATGGTAATGTCCAGGAATCCGTTACTAATTTAATGCGTGCTTTTAGAGATCTACATATGCACGTATTATTTTTATGTAAAGAAGATGTGGTTAATGATGATGGTGTTCTTAGACACGCACCTAAGATGGTGGGGACTAAGTTAGGCGAATCAATAACGTATTTCTTTGACGAAGTTCTTGCTTTACGCATCATTGAAGATCAAGATGAGGATGGTAAGAATGTGCAAACTAGGTGGTTGCAAACCGCATACGGACAGGGCTACAAAGCTAAAGACCGAAGTGGTAAACTTGATAACTTTGAGAAACCTAATATAAGTGCCTTGATTGAAAAGTTAGGGTTTACATTAACTAATAATAATACAGGAGAAGCAAATGTCTGATTTCGGAGATGTTGAATTTTTTGATAACATAGAGGAGCTGTCATCTAACAGCACACCTCTTGCACCAGATGGAGAGCATAACGCACAAGTTATTGCTACAGATAAATATAAATCTAATGCTGGTAACTGGACGTTGAAAGTAACATTTCAACTAGACGGTGGTAAATACAAAGACCACAATGAATGGTATAACCTATGGGCTACTAATGAAGACAACAAAAGAATAAGCACGGAGATATTCACCAGGCTTACGAAAGCTGTTGGCTTTAAGAAGTATCCTGAAAGTCATACAGACTTTGTTGGTAAAAGACTTGTTCTTAAGACTGAGCAGATTGATGATCAGTTTCAAGGCGACAATGGTGTGGTTAATACTAAGAAGACTAAGATCAGATTATATTTACCAGAAGCTGATGCTGACATGAGTCCACCAAAAGAAGCTGTCCCACCTTTCTAAGGTAGGCACAAAAAAGAAGGGGCTTTATGCCCCTTTTCTTATGGTTCTTGTTGGGAGAAAGCGTATGCTATAAGGAGACACACTGTAAGCCCAATGAGCAAATTTAGATCTATCACATCTCCTCCAATTCCTTAATACAGCGATTGAGATACCAGACTGCTTTCTGTAGATCCTCAATGTTTTTACCTTTGTAATTTTCTCTCCAAATATATTTTATGGCGTTGGCCTTTAAATATCCATGGAACTCTTCTCTTGTAAGTGCAGACTTAATTGCCTCAATACACTCCACGCCACCTGCATTATAATGTGCCGGGTGGTTTACGTTATCTATCTCTGGAAACATCTTTTCTATCCTCCATCATATTGTTGTGCATATTCAACCAGTCTATGTCTTGCTCAATCTTTATGCCAAAAAGACGCATTATAGATCTGGCAGTTCTGCTCCAGTGTTTATAAATAAATCTATCTAGTTTGATAAAAAACTTCTTTATCATTGTGTTATTCCTCTCTATAAAAATTACCAGTGTCTATATCTACAACATTAGGACTATTGTAAATAGTAGCTGGTTTACCGTTTAAAACATTGTTGTATTCTTCTAAATGATCACTAAGAAAGTTCCAACCTATTTCCATATCGGAATGGTTCATTTTGAATACTTTGTTAGCATAAGGTATTTTCTTTTCCTGTGCTACAAAAACAAAGTCATGAACCTTAAAACCTGCTTGTTCAAAACCACGTTTATACCAAGCTGCTTGAAGGTCGTAAGAATAACGTCTGACAGAATTAGTAAATCCTCTAATAGAACAATCGCTAGTAGTTTTGTAGTCTACAAGAACAATAGAGTTTTCTCCGTGTGGCATCTGTAATGGATTTAACACTACGTCTGCTCTGGTTTTACATAGCAATCCTTGTTCGTACCAGTAAATAGACACTTCGTAGGGTGAATCAAAAACCTGGGGATAGTCTTTATCTGGATTTAGATAAGCTCTCGCCTCCGTTACCAAGCTGTTATTCATGCTATAAATGGTATCTTTGTCCTTTTCATTAATAACAATCAAACCTTTATCAAGACTTTCTTTCTTTAAAGCTTTGTTTGCATTGGTGTATGGAGATCCGGATATAGTCACAACATCTGTAAAGAAAGCACCCTCTCCCTCAACAATAAGGGAGTGAGCAGCAGATCCAAAGTTCATAGCAGTTGTTGGCTCTATTACTTCTTCAAAAGCATGAAGCTGACTCTGACTGAATCTTCGTATGTTAGACGAGGATATTCCAGGTCCATTATGGTAAGTTTGGTTATCCAGGTTTGGAAAGTAAAAAGCATCTCCAATCTTTTTATGAGGATAATCCTCCAGCATATCTGGTAACTTTACATCACTCATGATGCCTCCTTACTTGATTTAGTTAATTCATCAACTGCTTCTTGTAGTTCCTTGATAGCAACACCACATTGCCATACAAGATAGTTGATCTTATCTTGTTCTATTTGTTTCTCTAAGTCTTCCTTAGATGGGTTGGTTATACTAATAATCTCATCTATAACATCAGACACATTATTAGATATATCTTTTTCTGATTTAGCCATATACTTCTCCTTAATATGTATGTTTGTATCTTAATTGATTTTATGTATAATGTCTACTATGCGTAACAAAGTAAATTACATAAAGAAACAAAGAGAGGTAATATAATGAGTAAATCAAACAATCTTTATATGATGATGCGTCTATCTTATGAACAAGCTGTAGATGATTACAATAATAAAAAGGTAGATTCAGTTCTAAATGCTTACAAGAAATACCATAGACTTAACGTAGGTATGGAGTC
>JGI25132J35274_1000095_pt1 | contig 22362 bp, 31 predicted proteins | sample ETNvirenome_6_30_FD_35274 | JGI IMG/M metagenome (IMG submission 35274)
TTTCACCGTGGCGTTGCCGCCGCGCATGGGCTGTTGGATGCCATGCACGAAAAGGAGGGGCGTGTCGCTGGTTCCGCAATGACGGGCGTACTGTCCGCTGTTATCCGCAGACTCTATGACGAGTGCGAGGATGTTGAGGCGGCTAGGGGCGTACTGCATGCAATCATCGACAAGGTAGACCCGCCCACTAAAATGTAGACCTGCGACATATATAGTGTTATGTTCAGTTTGTCATATCAACGAGGGAGGTTTTTATGGAAATGTGTCCTGTTTGTCTGGTCGTGAACGGCCATCACCCGAACTGTCCGAACCAGCGGAGGCCATCCAATGACTCCGCATGAGCATACGTTTGGCGAGTTAAATCAAAGAGACCGCATCTTGAAGTATCTGGAGATGGGTCAAACCCTGACACGTCTCAATGCGTGGGCGCGTCTGGGCATTCTGGAGGCTCCCGCTCGCATCTCAGAACTGCGAGCAGAGGGCCACAACATCAAAACGAATATGGTCAAAGTCCGCAATCGCTACGGTCACAAGGTGAGTGTAGCTGAGTGGTCAATGGGAGGAGAAAAAACGTGACATATTATTGTACTGCTGAAACCAGTCTCGGCATTGACGTTGAGTACGTTGTTCACGCTACGAGCTTTCACGACGCAAAGCTAGAGTTTGAAAATGCGAAGTGCGCTGACGACCGCTTGATTAAGATTGAAGTGAGACACGGCGGCTTTGTAGAGCGCCATCAATTCCTAGGGGATACTAATGACTAAGCACTGGGATGGAGTGGATTACAGGCTGGAGCGACGGCTTATTGAAATTAACAATCGTTATGAGCGCGGCGAGATCACCCGCTCTGGATGGATCGAAGAGCGCACAAAGGCCGGCGCCAAAAGCCTGATAAACCCACCATCAAAGGGGGAGATTGAGCATGACAAGTGAGCAGATAGAAAAGCAGATCGCTGAGTTTGAGAAGCGAGGCGGCAAGATCAAGAGGATTGAGCGGGGCTACGGCACTGTCGATCAGCATGGCAGTCCGTTCAACAACCGGAACCGCACCAAGGGCGGGGGCCGAGGGATATCAATTAGGGGAGAGTACAGATGAGAACGTATGAGGTATGGGTTAGGGAGACCATCGAATATCAAGTCGAGGTCGAGGCAAAAGACACGGAGGACGCGCTGAAAGCCGCCGAGGATGAGGTGTCCATGTGGCCTGCTCGCGCAGACCAGTTAAAGCACCTTGAGATCGAAGCCCTGTCAGCGGAGGAGGTGAAGGATGCCTGACGTGATGGAGGTGGACGAGCGGTTCATGCACATCGCCACGCTAGACACGGTGGTGAAGTACATGCAGGCCGATGACACCGACGCCTTTATTCGCAAACTTGTTATCAAGAAGAAGATTGCGAAGAAGTCCGACGAGGATTTTGAGCTGACCGTGGACGAGGTGGGCGACATGTTGCGGGATTTATCCCTGCGAGTCGTCGCGGACTTCCTTGGGCAAACGAGGCATTGATATGGGCGCGCTAGACAGACAAGTGGATGGCAATCATTACAAGACCTTGAAGATTCAGCCGTTAGAGTATTGCCTGCGAAACAATCTAGGCATCTGCGAGCACGGCGCGATCAAGTACCTATCAAGGTGGCGCACCAAAAACGGTGTTTCTGACCTACGCAAAGCGATTCACTACATCGAAATTCTCATTGAGGAGGAGACCCGTGACAAGGAATAAGCAGTGCTGTGACGATCGGCTGAAAGAAGCAGTCATCATCGCGTTCTTGTTACTGGTGATGGTGATCGTGCACGACATGGACTTTGAAGATCAAGTCCAAGAACTCAACAATTACTGTGAACATGTCAGGAGCAATGCTTGGCCTGACTACAATCCTAATACCAACTGCGAGGAGGTAGCTTTAAATGACTGATAAACAAAAATTAACAGATAGGTATCCTCACTTCCGAGAATACTATGTCGCTTCAAAAAAGGAGGCAAAAGTGCGTAAACGCTGGACTGCGGATGAGGATGTCCGCTTGTATGAACTCATGTCTGCTGGCGTGTCATACGCGGAAATTGGCGAGCAAATGGGTCGCACAGACAAGGCTGTAGAGATGCGAGCATTCACGCTAAGACGGAAAATGCGAGCCGCTGGCATGAAGGGTCAGCAAGATGTGATGACCAAGCGCAAGCCGCGCAAGCGCAAGCCAACTAAGCGCAAGGCTTCCGTTAAGAGGGCGCCAAATAAAAAGGCTCCCCCTGCAAAGCCTGAGCCAGAGATCGTGTACTCCGGTGGCGCCATGTTTGAAGAGCGCATAGGCCGCATGATGGTGTTGGGCGCGGTGGGTGCGGCTGGAGTTTGGCTGGTGCTTATCTTGCTCATTGTTGGGCTGGTTCAGAACCTATGACGGGTGCTCGACTTGCTGGTAAGAAGTTTGCTCTAAGCAAGGATGAGGTAGCGGAAGCCCTCGTCCTTGCTGACGCAGGCCATTACTGGTGGCAAATCGCAATCATTCTGGGGGTGGCGCAGTCCACCCTGATGCGGTACGTTAGAGGTGCCGAACGGTACGGTTATTCGTTTTGGTCTGATAGCCCAAGGGAGGACTGATGGAAGATCCTGTATCAAACAGAGCTACAAGAGCCACCATAGAAGTGAACAGATCGCGGCAGGCTATGCGCCGCATCGTGGTTGAAGATCACGACAAGATTCCGCAAGACAGGTTGGAGAAGTTTATCAACGGCAAGTACCACTGGAAGGCGCTCACGCCGTCTGACCAGATGAAGGTTGCCAAAGAACTTTACCTGTTGAGGCAGGGTTTAGTCTAGCTCCCCCCACTCCCTACGGCGAGCGGTGGCGTCGATAGACTAGCTGAGAGGGGGGAATGCTCATATGAATCTCAGCTAGCCGTCCACCGCACCCCATTTTTTAGTAATCCATTCCCTGTGCCAACTGGCCTTGTCATATAGAGACATATCCGTGTCTCGCTCGTTGTGGTCTTTAACGAGTCTGATTGATTCCACCTGCATGCCGTAATACAAAACGGCCCTCGCCCTCTTATTACTCACCCCAAGAAACTCCTCCACATCCTTGATGTGAAACGATGTCTTAGATATCTCTAGAAGATCGTGTATCAGGTCTGGCGCAGTCCTGTTTTCATTTTCCATGAATGTGCCTCACTGGATTCCTCCCGCCAGCCATTCTCCGGTCGGCAACCCAGCTCAGCCCCTTCTTCAGTACTTTCAACTTGTCAGGACTATCTGACACGTCCCAGTTATGCAAAACAACTTCCTCAACTAAATACTTGGCGTAATGCCCGAACCGCTTTGAGATCAGTCCGATGGTGCGGCTGTATCGCATTAACTGGTCGCTCTCCAGTCCGTTCTTGGACGTGCCTCCAGATGATTTTGGCTCATAATTCAAAGGCTTGGCGTAGACTCCAGCACTCGTTGCTTGACTCAGAATGTACTCTGCCGCCTGATGCTCTTGCAGTGTCAGCAGGCCATTCATCAGCATTCTGTCCACGACTAGCTGATCCATGACCTTAGCGCGGGGCATCTTCCCGCCCTCAATCATCACGCTATGGCGTTTGTAGATTTCCTTCGTGCCGAGGTCTGTGTGTGACTTGTCAGACATAATAAATCTTCCGGGGAAATGAAAAGTATCCGGGGACAAATCCGTTGCTCATAACAAGTTTACAGGTCATCGAATCCCTCCCAATCCCGAGCGTTGCCTTTGATTGAGGAACTCAACTGAGTGCGGGGGACGAACTGCTCATACCTTCCCGTAGACAAGTTATAGTCAAGAGCCGCTACGCCCTGCTGTCCAACCCACTTGAATCTAGATTTCCAGCAATGGATCTCCACGCACTCGTCTGTCCGGTGCACTGTGATGCCGAGGTCAGCCTTGGCAAACCACGCCGCCGATCCAGAGATGTTCATGCCCTTGGGTACAGCGTAAGTGCCGTCCTCTCTGGGGTACATTTTCTGGGGGTGGGCCACAAACCAGACGTGGATGCCGTGGGCCTTGGCGAATGAGGTGATCTTGCTGAGCATATGCGAGATACCGGAGTGCTCTTCCTGTCCGCTCTGCTCAATGTAATTGTATGGGTCAATGACCAATCCGCGCACACCCAGACGCATGACAGCTTGTTTGGTTCTGTCGATCACGCTGTCGATGGTACTCATGCCGCCGTCTTTGGACTCAAGAAACACAAAATGCTCGTTAATGAAGTCCACCGATTCTTCTAGCTCTTCCTCGCTCATCCGCTGAGTAAGTCCGTCATAAAACGGCTTGCCTGTAATCTTCTCTGCGAGCTTGGCTATGTGCATATGGGGCGGGTTCTCAAACGAGCAGACCGCGAACTTCCACGCCTCTCGCTGGGCGAGGTTGACCATAATCTGGTCGATAAACTCAGACTTACCGGACGACGGCATCCCTGTGACGATGGATAGCTGGCCCTCTGCTACTGTGAACAACTCATCAATAGCAGGGAATCCCGTTGACGCCCCTCGTCCGTGACCGTTGGCGTAGATTTCCTTGATGCTGTCCAGATAATCAGACGCCCCGTACACGCCAGAGAGCGGTACTGGCTCTGGATTCTCAAACAGGTCGTGAGTCTGCTCTTTTCCTAGCTCTCTGACGGCATCATTCCCGTCTTTGATTTCTTCTGGGAACTGCACCCGCCAGCACTTGGCTCGCCCCACCCTTCGGGCAATCTCTTCTGCCAGTGCCTCACCCTGATTGTCGTTGTCGGTCGCCAGCACAATCTTCTTGCACCGCTCAATCCGCTCACGCTCTTCCCAGATATATGAAAACTTGTTGTCCTCTTCGGGGCTAACCCGATTCTGGCTCACCTTCGCGGGCGCCCCGTTGGGGCAGGAAACGGCCCTAATTCCGACGCTAGCCAGAGCTATGACATCACACTCCCCCTCGACGATTATCAATTCTTCGTCGTCTGCACCCATGTTTTCGATACCGTAGAAGCTACGGGGCGCCCCTTCGCAGGAAAATTCCTTCCCGTCCACCGATCTCCACTTGATTGCCGATGGATTTTCTCGACTGCCGTAGATAAATCCGACAGCTTCCTTGTTCTCGCCACCCAGCCAGCGCGTGCCAGTGGTCATTGCTGGTAACTCGTCAAGATTATCAAGCTCGACGCCACGCCCGTGGAAAAAGTCCTTGATAAGATCGACGTTGTAATTTAATTGCGTTGGTATCTTCACGACTTTGTTCGTTTGTTTCACTTCATATCCCTCCCAGAATTTTTTTCTTTTGACCGCCCCCGACAACCCACAGTGATGGCACATATAAACTGAGTGGTCGTGATGTACGGTTATGGATAGTGTTCGCTCGTTTTTCTTCTTTCTCTGGTCGCCGCATTCTGGGCACTTGGCCCTGACGCTTTCCCCAAAGCCCAAGATGAAGTCATCTATGGCCTGCATAAAGCGGTTGCCTTTGGTCAATTTTCGTGATAATTATGGAAACACCTAGTACAATCCTAGGTACTAGGACAGTCCTAGCTTAGATANTTTCTAAGTTTAANNACTTAGATATATACCAGCTTAGGATAGTCCTAGTGGGACAGACATGGTGTTTCCTCCCTAGCCCTGCCACACGCGGGGCTTTTTTCACACACAATCTGCAAGCTCTTCCATTAGCATTCTCGCCACTACAACCTGCTCGGTTTTGCTGAGCAATAGCATTTCGTCGAGCGCATCTTGTAGCCCGAACGGATAGCCAGCGATATTGCAGTGTTTGAGAAAAGCGGGGGATTGTAAATACTTGACGGCATCAGCCTTTAGCTGTGGCTGATTGCTTATCAGGTCTCTGATGGCCTGACTAATTACCTTGGCATAAACCGTCTTGTAAGTCCCAGACACTAATTACAGCCCTCGGGTTTTCTTTATCAACCCCGCCCCAGATTATGTGTTTTTCTTTGACCTGCCTGTCGTTCTTGTATACCAGTCCTTGCATGCAATCTAGTATCAATGACTCGTCCAAGTCAGGCCGACGACTAGCATAATATATCGTGATTTTTACCGCTACATCTTTTTCGTAAAGCGGCTCAACTTTTTTGCATTGCTGTGCAAAAGCCTTCACATAGTCCAACGCTTTTTGGGATTTGATGAATAGCGGGCGCCCCGTCTTGCTCTTAACCAGTCTACGGCTATTAGCCTTACTGCACGGCTCACCCTGTATCGTTATGTTCAATATATCGTTTGACATTGCCCCTCTACCGTTATTTACTTATCGACAACCCAATCCACTCCGGATGGTTGAGTCGGTTAGTGCCGCCCCGATGGGTTAAATGCGGCGCCCCATTATCAATCGGAGAATACCCATGAGCAAGATGGGCCGACATGTTTATCGAATTCAAGAACAAGAGGAACGTGAGCTTTATGACAATCACGATAGAGAAGAATGTACCGATGCCGCAACGCACCCGCTTGCCCGAGTTACCCTTTGGCGAGATGGAGGTAGGAGACTCGTTCCTCGTGCCCCTTCAAATGCAAGATTCCCAAAGCGTGGCTTCACTACGTCAGAGGGTGTCGAGGTTTCAGAGAAGGAATGAACCCAAGAAGTTTAGTACGGTTAAGTCCGAAGGTGGTATGAGGGTTTTCCGCGTCGAATGATAATTACCAACCAAACTAATCTGCCTGAGCCTGTATTTCTATCGCTGACTCATAGCGACTATACCAAGGGCGAAAGTAATCGGTCTGTCACCCAACTGATCGACTCTCCGCGTGTACGCATCCTGCGTAAAGAGCACGAAGAGCAGATCATGGAGGATGCCGCCGATATGGTTTGGTCTGTGCTGGGCACTGCGGTGCACAAGATGTTTGAACAGCACGATGCTGACGGACACATATCCGAAGAGCGATTGTATTCCGAGGTGGACAACTGGATTATCAGTGGCGCCATAGATATACAGCGAGCGGAGGATGATGGCTCTGTCACGGTGCTGGACTANAAGTGCACATCAGTCTGGTCTGTCATCTACGGCAAGCCTGAGTGGGAAAAGCAACTGAACTTCTACGCATGGCTCGTTGAGCACTCCAAGAACCTTGATGTGAAATCGCTTCAGATCGTGGCGGTGTTGCGTGACTGGCAACGCACCAAGGCAACGCTAGAATCCAACTACCCAGAAGCACCGATCACCGTGGTGGACGTGCCTCTGTGGAGCAAGGACGAAAGAGATGCCTATGTTCGTGGACGTGTACAACTACATCAGAACGCCGAGTTTGATCGGCTGACTGGTGGCGCCCTGCCCCTGTGTAGCGATGAAGAGCGGTGGAAGAAGTCAGATTCCTACGCCGTTATGTCGGGCAAAAACAAGCGAGCCACGAAGGTCTTTGCTTCCGAGCAGGACGCGCAGGCTTTTATTGATGACAAGTCAGACCCTAAGTTTCACATCGAGCACCGCCTTGGCAAGTGCACTCGCTGTGTAGACAACTACTGCAAGGTCGCGCAATTTTGCGATCAATATCAGGAGGGAAAGTGAACCCACTTGGAACTGATCCTGACTTCTACCGCAAGGTGGTCGGTATGATGCAGGCAACAAAAAACAATCTGAGAATAACAATCAGCGGGAACACGCTGTCGTTTTGGATGCAAGGCAAGCACATTGGCGATATCAATGGCGCTGACTTCTACAAGATGACGGCAAACGAGGTGTGGAAACAACTAGGAGTAAGTAATGAACAGAAAAAAAACTGGCTCATCTGATGAGTTTTTTATTGGCGTTATCAAACAGGTGCACAATGGGCCTGTACGGGTGGTGTCTATGGCGGCATCCGATATCGAAGAGGCGAGAGAAAAATGCAATCGTCTCTGTTATCAACTAACGCCCGACGCAGGGCAGGTTGAGAGGGAGAAGGATCTCGACCCCAACACGCGGTGGTTTACGCTTATCGTCGTCAACGTGGATGACATCCGCACCGTCGAAGGCTTGAGCGTTTCAATGAAGGTTGTGCATGACAACAAGTATGGCAACCGCCCTGATCCGGATCTAAAACTTATCACTCACACAACGAGGGGGGAGGCGTGAGCACCAAGCATACATATAAGTCCGTGTGGGAAACGCTGTCGAAGGTTGACTGCAATGAGCACAAGGAAAGCAAGAACGGCCTGAGCTATCTGTCTTGGGCGTGGGCGTGGGGCATCTTGATGGAGAACTATCCGGATGCTACCTATGAGTTTTTCAATGAGTGCCGTGATGATCTGGGCCACGTCGAGGTGTGGTGTCGAGTCCGGATTGGGGAGCTTGAGCGCATCATGTGGTTGCCAGTGATGGACTACAAGAACAATGCGATGAAGAACCCTGACCTGCGAAAGATATCCGACACAAGGATGCGATGCCTGACCAAGTGCATCAGCATGTTTGGGCTGGGCCACTACATTTACGCTGGCGAGGATCTTCCGAGCGGTCCTGACGAGCCTGAGAAAAAACCAGAGCCTAAGAAGCCTGCACCCAAGAAGCCGGCGGAGAAGAAGACCGCGCCGCCTGCTCAAAACAAGTCAGAAGCAACACCCACTCCCGTGTCGTCCGCCCAGATCGGAAGCGCGGAGGAGGCGGCAAACGCGGTGACTTTCCTGATTGATACGGTAGATCAGTTTGCATCTGACTCTGTTCAGTCACTCAAGGAGTTTTACGGCAACAACAAGCCAGTCATTGACGTGCTGGATAGTCAGTACCCAGAGCAATACGCTAAGTTGAAGAATCACCTTAGTGCACTCAAAGCCAAGCTACAGGAGAAAGCGGCATGAGCAACGATAAGTACCCCAAGACCGAGGGCGGCTTGTACAACAACCAGTACAAAAAGGCCAACAACCACCCAGACTGGACGGGCAATGTAAAGATTTCGTCTGACCAGATCAAAAACATTATTGCTATGGGCAAGGCTGGCGTCGAGCCGAAGCTGAAGCTGGCGGCATGGAATCGAAAGAGCAAGGAAGATGGCTCTGAGTATTTCTACCTTTCAGCCGAAGCCGCGTTCGATCCGTCGAAGGTTTCTGCACCACCTCCAGAGCCTGACTTTTCAGCAGTAGCATCGGAGCCTGAACCCATTGCTACAGCGGAAGATGACTGGCCGTTCTGATGATTAGAAGCAAGCCCATGCTGGCTGGCGCAAAAGATCAGTCATGTGTGAACTGCGGTGTCTCAGATGGCACCGTGGTTGCCGCACATTATACGGGCTTGCGTAGTCATCTTCTTGGCAAAGGCAAGGGCATCAAGTGCGACGATCTAATGGTTGCTGACCTGTGCTTTAAGTGTCACAACGCATTTGACGTGGGCTATGACGGCTCTAGCTTTGAGAAAAAGATAGACCTGAGCGAGCAGTTTCTTTACTTGATTGCGCGGACATTACTGCGCCGTGTCGATCAAGGCATTATTACCGTGAAGGGACATAAACCATGAGCTACTTAAATCCAATCGCCAATTTGGAAAAACACCGCACAAGGCAGAGGGCGATCAAGGCCATGTGCGCCGCCTGTATGGGCTGTACCAAAGATCATATTGAGCAGGGGTTCCGTGAGTGCGTTCGCAACTGCACATCGGTGAACTGTCCGCTTCACTTCTATAGACCCTATCAAGCTAAGGAGAAAGAAAATGCTGATTCCAATTCCACGCGCTAGCTCTATAAAGCTACTTAACACGTTTCAGTATTTATCGTCCGCGTTTCCGGAGAAGCTCACGGAGCTTGTCGATGTAAACAAGAAGGCGGCAGAGGGTGTGATTATTGAGATTAAGCCCATGCGAGCAGGCAGGACTAGGCCGCAGGAGAACTACTACCGCAAGTGGTGTGCAGAGTTTGGGCGATTCTGTGGCATGACGCCTGATGAAACGCACGAAGAGATGCTGTGCCAGTGCTACGGCTCAACAGAACACGCCACCAAGTTTGGCATTCGTCGGCGCCCAGCAAAGCGAAGCAACGACGCAGACAAGCACGATTACTCTGAACTTATTGAGACGTTGTGCCGAGTGGCCGCAGAGGTCGGGTTCTACATACCGCCAGCCGAGGAGGGTCGCAGTGAGTAGCATCAAGGTTGTACTTGAGGGGGATGCTTACCGTGATCTGGTGGTGTCGGTGGATGGCTTTGTCGATGACATGGCAACAAAGCTAGAAGATATAGAGGCGGCTGTTGCTGACATCCAACGGATGATGCTGGAACAGCAGGCTGACCTGTCTCTGGTAATGAAGAAGGTGGGAGCTGTGGGGATACTTGCGGCAGGAGGGTCTAGTGAAAAGAAGGCTGGGTGATATAGGCGAGCATTGGTTTGCGTTTTCTTTGGTCGCGGCTGGTTCGCTAACTGTTTTGCTGTTGGAGTTAGCTGACGGTCTCAACTAATGGAGCGTTTCGTCGCCATCCTCGTAGGGCGCTATTTCGTATAAACACGCCATGTGAACTGCCGCCGCCATCATGCCGACACTCTCGGCGGTGGCGCTGGTGGTGCACTCAAATGTAACGTCCCCGTCCTTGGTTCTGTACATTAACACCACGCAGGACAGCTCATCCGCAAGGCCAGTCGATTCGTCTGTAATTGACTCTACAAAACCCTCCAGCATATCGCTGACTTCTTCCCATACCGAGGGCTTCTTGGTGAGCGTTACAATCTTACTCATTCCTTGGCCTCACTGTGACGCGGTGCACCTCTCCGTCTAACTTGTCATAAGTAATGACCTTGGCTCCACGCTGGCTGACATACCCATGTGAACTGGCGTAGTTGTCTCTCGCCGCCAAAGTGGGATGCTGTTCAATCGTGGCACCTGCGTCATCTAAGATTCGCTCATGGTGCAGGTGTCCGCAATGAATATACGCATGTTGGCACGAACCCCAGATTTTCCTAAAGCGAGGCTCTGATGCGAATAGCTTTTGTAGCTGTTGCATCCTCATCTTGTGTCCGTGATGGAAGCCCAGCATGATTTCGCCATGCTTGTAGGCATAATAGGGAAACTCGTTGTCAATTACCTCGACGCGAGGCTCATCCTCAAAGCGATGCTTGATGAACTTCCTCATCCACACGCTGGACGCCAGATCGTGGTTGCCTTCGGCCTGCACCACAATCACCTTGCCGAACTTCTTTAGCATCATCTGAACTGCTTCGGTCATTACGCTGATGCTAAGCTCAACAAGTTTTGAGTAGCGGTCGTCCCCGGTAAGGTGGTGCCCGGAGGTGGGCGTAACCTGAACAAGTCCATCCCAATGAAGGAAGTCGCCCAACTGATTGAGAATGCCGGTGCCGGACTTGGGGCTTGCTGATATCATGTCGTGAACAGCGTTCATAAACACGTCGCGAGCTATCTTCACATCCCAATCGTCCCCATCCGAGTCTTTCCACGCCTTCATGCCGAGGTGAAAATCGGTGATTGTCAGCAGGGATGCTAGGTTCTCGTCGGACTGAGCGGGAGCCTTGGTGGGCTTGAACTTGGGGAGGGAGGTGGCGGCGTTCTCTACCGCATTGAGCAGGGCTTCTGCCCGTTGTTGCTCGTCTGTCGCGGATTTAACCCACTGTCCAGTGGGCTTGCCTTCGTCGTTGTAGTAGGTGGATACACCCCTAACCTTGTAGCCTTTTGGCACAACATGGTTCATGTCGTGCTCTGGACTGTAGCCCCTCTTGGCGGCATTGCCCTTTATTCGCTCAACGGCCTTATAAACATTGCGCTCTGCAATACCAAGGTTTTTGGCTATCTGCGTCTTGCTTAGCCCTTTGTCGAGCAGATTGGCTACAGCCATCTGATTTTCGCTTTCAGCGAACTGCGAATACTGCACTCTATGCCCCCGCTAGAATGTTGTGTCTATAAATGGCAGGTCTGCCGCCTCCTTGAGAGCAGGTATGACCTTGAGGTACTCGTTTAGCTGAGCATCTAAATCCTCAATCATTTGCCGTTTTAGATCACCATCTATGTCTTGTTGTAATATCTGCGCTTTTTGACGGCGCACCTTATCTAGCTGTGACTTAATGTTATAGATTGGTCTCTTTAATGCAAGCAGGTGCTGTCTTGTTGCAAGGTAGCGGTTTAGCTCATCTGTACGGCCTTCTTTTCTGAGTTTGTTTGTTGTTGTTACAGCCGTCAGCACGTCTTTGTACAGATCATACGCATCTTGCCGTAAGCCGCTTCCCTCCGTCTGGGCAAAGAAACGCTTCATAACGGGATAGTCAAACGGCACCCTCCACGCTGGCATCTTTGCCTTTTCATCACCTTGAAACGCCTCGGTTCTCGCAATAGAGTCAACAGCGTCTATCACATAGCTACCAAGTGTACCTGTATATCCGTACAGCACATGGTCAACCTTGAGCGGGCTAATGTTGAATGCCTGTCCAATAAACTTCGCAAGCTCTGTTGTGCCAAGCCTGTCCTGCAAGCCGGCGGTGACGTTCTGATCCATATAGTACGGAACAATCTCCCTGCCGGTGAAAGAATTGTAGTTAAACGCGGCCTCAGCAATCGGGGCAATCGCCTGTATGCCAAGCGGATTGATCTCAAACGTGGAGACAATGGCGCGGCGAACTGTGTCAGTCACTTCTGGTCTTGACTTGTCACCAATAGTTGCGGCCAACATTGTTTCGGGAATCGTCTTAAATATGACGCCCACTTCAAACGGAATCGGCAATCTGACTGGGGCGCCCCAAGTGGTGGGAATAATCCAGTTGTTGTCCTTGATCTCTTCGGACTGCTCTTTATACTGGTCATCGTCGCTGACCAGCATGTAATATAAACCCGTCAAGCCTGTCAGGGTGCCGCCACGCATCAGCATTGAGGCGATAGCGCGGTTTCTGTTTAGTGCTTTATTGGCTGTATATCCGCCGGTTGCCGCCCGATAAAAAACGTCTAGACCCTGCATCCTTGCATTCAAGAATGGTATTGCCGCCGTGATGATTCGGAATAACGGGCTTGCCCCTCGGCGTGAGAAGTTAATCACCTCCATTGCTTGGAACAGAGCCTCAGCCTCATTCCCTGTGCGAGCCAAAACATCCCTGTAGACTGCGCTTCTTGTTGCCGCGTCCGACCTAGTAGTAGCGTTACCAAGGCCATCCCACAGCCTGCCCAGCAAATTAAAGGCAGATAGCTGACCATTCCTGCGGGCTATTTCCTTGTCAAAGAAAGACTGAATATCTTGCGGATCATTGCTGTAGTCGTAACCGCCAACAACCCCAGCACGCTCCAAGTTTTCAATCGGACCAACTGCGCCTTTGAGTGAATCGTAAACAGGAACAATGTCGGCGCCACTTGTTACCCATGCGGAAAGCGTGTCTCGCATTAGGTTGGCGATCATAAAGCCGGGGTCTCTGGTAATAAGCTCTCTTAACTTGTCAGCAGGCCAGCCCAGTATGCGCTGAACCAATGACATGTTAGCGTCTGCGCCAATAGACATCATAGAGTCAGCCAGCATTGAGTCAAATAGCTCAACCGTAACGATTTCGCCGTTGTACTTGAACTTCATGGTCGGGTTCTGTGGGGTCGTGCCAGATGGCACGCGCTGAGCCAAGCCCATGCTTAACATGTCCCGAGCAACACGCTGTTGGGCTACGTTTTTCATGCCCATCTCTATTGCCGCTGACAAGTTAAGACTAATGGATTCAATCAACCCAACATCTACACCCTTCTCGCTACCCTTATAACGCTTGAACTCTGAAACAGCACTCAAGTCACTAAACGGCCCTTTTGCGACACGCGGTGTAGTCTGATCGCCCTCAGCCTCCCGATAGAAGGGAATGTATGCGGACTCTTTCCACTGCTCTGCCGTCTCATCGTTCAGAACGCCCGTGGCTCTGAGGAACTCAATAGTTTTGTCGTTATATGCTTGCCAAACGTCATACCATTCTTTTACTGGATTGCGACCACTGGCATCAGTGAGGGCTTCTACTTCGGCTTCGATAGCTTTTCTGCTAGCAGGATCAACAGGCGTCATATTGCCTTTCTTGTTGAGCCACTTGCCACGCTGAACCATTGCGTAAGTCTGGGCTAACGCACTCAGGTCTCCGTGCTCTGGCGTGTACAGCAGGGACATCACCTCTATCAAGCCGCGATACTGCCTGCCGTTATGAACAAAGTCCTCGACCCTTGTGACGCCATCCCTGTAGGTGGGAACGCCGTACTTAATGGCTGACGCAAGAATGCCTTTCGCTCTCTCCGCAAATAATACGGCGGCAATAGCACTAGAGTCTGCCTCAAGCTCACGCAACTCAGGTACTTTTTGATAATACTTTTCCAGTCTGGCGTACTTAGTAATAAACGCCGTCTTTGCTCTGGTAAGGAAGTCTCTGATTGGGCCTGTGTCCAGCACAGTGTTGAACGTGTTGATTGGCGTTTCAGGGCGAGCGTTCTTTGTCAACTTGTCAATAGCAGACTTGGCGCCCGGAGTCGTCGGCTCGTACTGCTTGCGCGAATACATCTGCTCATCGTTTGGATCAAGAGCGGCGTCAGGGTTTTGAGCAATGTACTGAGCTTCCGGAGATGCCTTGACACTGAAGCGCGGCACCTGCGTTGGGTTGTCTTGTATGGTCTTGAGGTTATCCTCGACTACCTTCTCTGCCTGTGCAGGGTCGATAGTCTGACGAGGCGCGATTACCTCGGTCTCGATGTCCTTGATGGCTGGTTTGTCGGTGACAGCATCAAGCGGCTCAGTAATAAACGCCACCTTGCCCAATGAGTTGTTGTCTGTCCAGAACCCTATCAGGCCGTTATTCTTGATGTTCTGGAGAGTGGTATCCCAGTCCAGAGTAAACCCGTCTGCTTGGTACGCGGCCAATCCTTGTGCGTCTTGGTCGAGGTTGTACAGACTCTCTGGGTCTACTTCAAACCTGTTTTCCACGCTTCCAAGAATCGGCTCGCGGACGTATGGATGTATTTCAGCCTCTGTAATGCCAAAGTAGGTGCCTTTCGGGGCGTATCTTCTGGCGCGGTCTGCGCCCGTACCCGCCTTGCTGGGGTCGGTGCGCTTGATTGGCTTGCGACTGTAGTGGGTAAGGCTTAGCTTTCCGTTTGGTCGGACTGCTCCCGCAAGCCCCTCGTAAAGAACTCCGCGATTTGATCGTCTGCTTGCTCTATCTTGGGATTCTTTGATTCGCCTTTTGATGTCTGCTTGGACTTCGGCGCGGACATTATTAATCCTTCTCCTAGCACCTTCTGGAGATACTCTGGTGTTAAGAACTTCTCTCTCATAGTTGTAATCCTTAGCTTGCGGGAATGACGAAAACATCACAGTGTCATCAATAGCGTATTGACGACCAAGCGCCTTGTCAAACGCTTCCACTGCCGCCTCAACATCTGGAGACCCGTCAAGCAATATCATCATGTTGCCGTCAATGGTGCTTTGCCCTGAGAAATCAGGGGCACCATCTGCGACTCTCAGCGTGTTGTATATCTCAGCTATTTCAGACTGCGACTTATCGCCCACCCTTATAAAGATCGCTGGAATGGAGCGAGTTTCTAGCTCAAGGTCTGGGTCCATCCTGCTTGCCGCACCCTCATACGGGCGTGGCGAGACAATCATCATTGATTCTTGTTGCAATACAAACCCTAGAACAGAGGCCGCGTCTCCGGGGTCTCCACTGGATAGCTTGATCGCAAAAGACGGGTTCGTTTCGTTCCCATAGCTACCTATTTGGCTGAGAACCTCTCCGCTGGCACTAACCTCGGCAAGAACTCGGGGGGCTACATCGCGTGCAACCTCCTCAGATATCTGTAACTTGTCAGATTCTGACAGGCTGTTCCATTCTTCCAGCATTGGCGTGTCGCGAGGATCAGGCGCAACCTCAAAGATCACAGATGGCCTTTCTATTGCCGGCTGGAAGTTGACCGCCCCATCCCTGCTAATAAACATCGGATAGGCGTACAATCCCCTTGGCTGATATCCAGCTTTGCTTGGGTCTGTTGTTCTGTTTACATCAGCTTCGGCAACAACCTTCTCTGGCCAGAACTTCGCGTAGTCAAAGCTCTTGGGGTTATTTTGCTCGCCCCAACGTATGTAATCATCCCGGATGCGAACGGGCATCGTTGTATATCCAGCCGCCTTGAGCGCCCTCGCTCGGTGACGACCTTCATGGCCCCCGACAAACAGCACGGGTCCAAACTCTTGAGAGTCTATGGCGCGGGTGATGAGCATGGGTAGCTCGTCAAACTTTACCCCCTTCTCCACCAAGTCCTGCACACCCTTGGTTTTGTAGGATGATTCCCCCACCTGAGCAAGCCCCAAGAACATATCAATCGGCATATCAACAACGGTATGCCTAGCCTTGTTTGCTGGATTGATTTGTTTTGGATCTAGGGTTTCTCGCCCTGTTGCGCCCGGATAGTCAAATGCGCTTGGCTCAAACATGTCAACAGCAGAGCCACGGCTAAACATGATGTCATCTTCGTACTGCATTCCCTCTGGCAACGCAGACGGATCAAAGTCCGCAAACACACCCTTGATGTTGGCAGAATCAAACACAGCGATGCCGCTGACATTGCCCTTGCTGGCTCTGTCCTCAATATCTAAGTATGAGTCAAAGCCTGCGGACTTAATAAATGGGGCTAGTCTTTCCAGATCCTCAAAATTCAGAGCCTGATCGCCACGACCGGAGCGCCTACTAAGTCTGTTCTGAGCGTAGCGAGCAAGCCTTCCCGCGCCTGCTTTTTTGATGGACTCTTGAGCGGCATTGAGCCTGTCATTTGCAAGAGCGGACACTTCGGCAGTCCCTGCCCCCTCCACCGCTCTGCGGGATTCTTGATCTACAATGTCCTGATAACCGGCACTGTTTGCGCCTTTTTCTATTTCAGCGCGAACCAGATCAACCATCTTTGGATTCATCGGGTCAAAGGTATTCTGGACGCGGAGAAATACAGGATAGATCACCTGCGCCTCACCCTCTCTCGCTATTGCCGGCACAAACTCATTGGCAAACTTCGGGTCTAGCGTGAAGTGACCTGCCACAATCTCCTTGATTGCAGGAATGGTTGCTCTGAACTGCTTGATATCAGGGGAGGCGGTCCCGTGGTAGTAAACGGTGCTGGTGTCAAAGCCCTGTTGCTCAGCACGATCAATGCGGCTTGCGAGAATCTCGTCCTCAACCTCTTCGCCTAGCAATGACTCGTCAAAGTCCTTGAGCTTTTGTTTGACCTGAGCCGCTTTCTGCGCCGGGGCGCCCGTCAGTATTACTGACTCGTTATATCCAGCGAATCGCGCCGGGAGCAGTCCGACTTGACGCTCCATCTCATACAAAGTGCGGATCTCTCCGCGCTCACGAGCGCCAACCTGTCCGGTCTCCAGAGCCTCCATAAACTCGCTGAATCTGAGGAGACGGTTATCCCCTGTAAAATCACGGGTATAGCCCAACAGGGACTTGAAGAATCTGGCGATACGCTGTGCGAGAGAGCGAGGCTTACCTGTCAGCTTGATTGACTTGCCTGCGGCGTCCACAACAGGTGTGCCACGGAACGCATAACGCACAAGCTCTGCCACCGCTTCTTCCGCCCGCTTCACAGGGGTCAGGTCTGAATAGGTTCGCTCTGCCCATTGGCTGAATGTTTCGCCATCTGAGCGCATGTACTTGCGGCTCAGCCTTTCTAGAAGCTGTAGCTCTGCCTGAGTAATCAGGTCTAGGTTACGCAGGGCGTGGACTATTTCATGGTTGAGAATATCAATCGCGGCGGCTTCTACGTCAGCATCTGTTGCGTCAGGGCCGAGCCGCTCAACGATGGCATCAAAAGATATCTGCAACACCTTGGAGTTTGTGGCGTAACCACCCTCAGCTCCTTCCTGCATGTCACCGAGAATGACGTTGCCATCAGCATCTCTGGACACATTCCGCACGGCATCCACCATGCGAAAAGCAAAGTCATCAGACAGCCCCAACTGTTTGAGCCGCTTCTTTACTGCGGTAGCGGCGGCTTGCTTACGCTGATCTGGGGCAGGCAGAGCCAGAACTGCGGCACCTTCCGCCTCAATCTCTGGCTTGATTTGCTCAGGAGGGACAAGCTGTCGCGCCTTGGCAACCAACTTGTTGTAAGCAGGCTCACGGATCGGGCCGGTCCTGCCCTCAACCTCCATCCGTGTGATGTCGCGGCTGTTGCTTCGGAGAGCCTCTACAGCTAATTGAAGCTGAGCCGACGAGTACGGCTTAACCTCAAACACAGGAATCTTCGTGGGCTTCTCAAAGCGAGGCAGGTTGCGGAGCTTAAAATAGAGCAGTCGCTTGTCATTGCCGGTCAGGTCATCGAGCGTCTGGTCTCTTCTTAACTTCTTACCAGTAAACTTCTCGGCCAGTTTCTTCATTTCTGGCGAGTTGTACTCTGCGTCGATATTCTTTGACGCCAGCAACTCAGCGAACTTCTCTTGGCTGAGGTTCGGTTCACCAAACAAACCTGCGCTGGACAAGAATGCGCCGCCCTTGCGTTGGTTGAGGAAGCCAGCATACTCCTGAGCGTCCCGCATATCTGTGAACTTAACGCGCTTCTTAGATCGCTTACCCTGCTCCTTGAGAGCCTGCCGCTCCACGGCGCTAACTGGTCGGTCAGTGAGGGTGCCGGTTGATTGGCCTTGACGGTCTATGGATATAGAGGGGACGCCATCAATGGAGACAGCGCGGAATGTGTCAACGCCCGAGGCGCCAGACTCAAACTCAGCCAGCTTCCCTGCGTTGTCGCCAATCACCTTGCGGATTTCGGAGAGCGTGAAGCGGGTGGTTTCTGGCAGTCCGCGTTTCAATCGGCTGTCATTGATTTTCTGGGCGGCGGTCATCTGCTTGCGGGGAATGCCCTGCTCAATGGCCTGCTCTGCGGTCAGGGTTTCTGCAAACCCTTTCTCTGCGGTGGTGTCAGCGGCGTAGTTTACGGCTGACTGGTGATAGGTGTTGCGCTTGGGATTGAAAACCTTGCGAGCCATAGCCAGCATGGTGCTTCGCTGGTTCTTGTCTAGCGGTTGCTTTGACTCTTCTATAAACTCGTCAACAACAAGCTGATTATTTCGCTCAACATTTTCTGTCAGCACCCGCTCATTCAGAGCGCCGGCCAACTGAATCGCTTCTCTAGGGTCAACATACTCCGGCCCGTACTGCTTCCCATTGGAGTCTGTGACAACGGTGGTCTCTGCGCCAGTCTGCTGTATCTCAAATTGCTCATAGGCGGGGAACTGGTCGCCAAGTCTCCGAGATATCTCAATAGCCATAGCGCGGAATGGGTTGCCGCCAGCAATCTTTTCCTTGACTGTCGGTGTGCCCTCACGGTCTGGGGCGGTGTAAGGGACTGTGGCAGGCTCGACATTGATTACATCAATCTCTTCCTCAACAGCCGGCTCCATCTGCTCGGAGACTATCCTGCGGCGAAGCTGTTCCTGTATCTCTTTCTCTTCACGAAGCTGGGCTTCAGCCGCCTCTTGCTCACTGATGTCCTGCTCTTCCGCAAGAGACGCCTCGTACAGCGTGCGCTCTCTCTTTCCTACTGCGTAGTTAAGAATAAGGTCTGCCGCCGCACCCACTGATCCGCCGATGGTCAGATCATCCCAAGCCGACTCGCCTACCTGTAAGTCTGGGTTATACAGGTTGAGTTCCGTGGCGTCCTGCAAGAGACCTGCGCCAAGTTCTTGTAAACCTTCTGCCCCGCCTGTACGCATGGCGCTACCCAGACGCTCCACAATAGTCCTGCCGAACGGCTGTCGAAGAACGTCTTTGGGCAAGCCTTTGAGTAAGACACCGATAGGCGCCAGTTCCGACAGACCAATCAGACCGCCAAACCCGATGGCCGCGTCCTCTGTATCCGCATCAACGTCGATGCCTTGGGCGCGTGCCTGCTCAATCCGCTGAGACTGTTGGGCGGCTCCAGACGAAACGGCAAGCGTACCTGCCCCTCCAGCACCAACCGCAGATGCGGCTTTGCCGGTCAGTCCAAGACCTTTTACGAGAGCGCCGGGGGTGAGGAAGGAGGCAAAAGAACCGAAGCCTTCGCCAAACTTAGCGGCGAAGTTATCGTCATAGGCAGAGTCTACGCCCAGAAACTCGTTGACATTCTGGCGTCCCTGACGGGCGAGGTTGATGATGTAGTCCTCGTCCTCTTCGTCGATAACATCGTCGAGACCGACAAGGTTCAGTCCTGCATCAGCAAGCTGGGTAAGACCTTCAAGGGGGCTGAGGAAAGTGCCGGACACAAAGCCAGCGCCAAAGCGTTGAAAGGGCTCTGCGATAGCGCCGAGCACACTGGTCTCAGGGTCAAACTTATCGCCCTTAATCATCGAGGCAAACAGATTTGCCGCCTCAAAGTCACCAGCGTTATGCGCGGTTACCAGAGCATCTTCAAGCTCTTGCCTTGTGGCCATATTAAGCGCCTAAGCCATACTGAGCGAGGATGTCTTGTGAGTTCCTTGATCCCGTCTGCATTCCCCCGACAACCATAGGCTCTCCTCGCAGTTCAGCAAGGATCTGCTGGATCTGGCTTGCGTACCCTGCCTTCTTGGTCTGGTCTAGCTCGCCCTCAAAAAGAGAGACAAGCGTGCGTAAGGTTTCACGCTGGGTTGTGCTGGCATTCTGCTCTATCAAGGCGTCTAGTTTGTCTTCGCTTAGACCAAAGGTTTTCTCAAACTGCCTTGTTTTCTCACCTCTCGCGATGTCCTCACGTCCAGCCTGATACTCAGCCAGACGCTTACGGATATCCAAGGCTTGTTGTTGCTGAGCGCCCTTCATGCCAGCCGCTCCAGCGGCAGATATACCCTTAGACAGATCGCCGCCAGCAATACCCGCGCCAAGTTGCATCAGCATGTTGGCTTGGGTCATCTTGCGAGACTGGTCAAGAATATCGCTGATGTCTAGTTTCGCGCTTGCGTCGGTATTAAGGTCTATTGCCGTATCAAGCATCTCATCAATCGGGCTGGGCACTTCCTCCGTACCCGGCTTGGGATCTGCTGTTTTTGTGCCAAACACATTTTTGACTGTGCCTTTTGGACCTATTCCGAGTCTTGCGTTGCTTTGGCGAACATCATCGGAACCCTGAACCGACACGTCGTCAGTGGCTTGGGTCTGCGGATTCTCTGAACCCCCGAAGATATCGCCCAATGTGAGCGGGTCATCAGTAGATCCCGTGACAAGTTGATCCAGCATGTTTGCCGCGCCAGTAATCGGCGGTAGGTTGGCAAAATCCGTGAACGCCGCACCAAGAGTCGTGCCCACTGCTCCGGGTATTTCTCTAACAAACTGGCCTATACCGGCGCCAAGACCGCTTTCGTCATAGGCATCAGAAATTCTCTGAGTCGCCGCTATATCGTATTCCCTGAGTGGAGCAACACTCCGACGAATATCATCCGCTATGTAGTCACCGGCCTCACTCAAATAGTCGCCAACAACCCCAGCTCCTTCGCTTAACACCTCTCCCCTATCGACTATATAATCGCGAGCCTGACCAAGGTAGTCGCCAGCAGAGTCAACGGCAGAGTCAAAGACGCCCGGAATATCATTTCCTGCCGGAGGAAGCATGTTGGCCATTGGGCCTCTTGGCGGGCGAGGAAGGCTTTCTGAAACGCGGCTAGGCACAGGCTCCGCACCAGTCAGCATTTCTGCCGTAACCCTTTCGGATAAGTCAGGCGTGGCGTACTGCCCTTCAAACTGACGCGCAAGAGCAGAGGCCATTGGCTCCGCCATTCTTTCAGGCTCAGGCTCACCCTTGAATCTGTCAAGCAAGCCCAAAGCATCTGCCGCACGCACAACCATCGGCCCTTTGTAGATATCAGATCCGCCCGCAAGCATAGGCATGCGAGCCTCCCTAGATTCATAAGGCTCTCGGTCAAGCACCTCTCTCATCTCAGGTATCATACTTGCGCTCATGGTGGTGGGTGGCATCTCACCCCGACCCGCTTTAGCTTGGACGTAATTTGCCACCTCTGGGCGACCGGGGTAAGTTCGGGTCACAAAGGCAAGCACATCCGCATATGACATATTAGAGTTAAGGAGTGCGTCTAACTGATCCCTAACTGTCGCGCCAGCGAATGGAGAGCTTGGATCGGAACCCATCGGGGTAAGCCGGTCAAGAAATCCACCCTCCTTCATTTGCACAATGCCGCCAGCCGCCATGCCCATAGGAGGCATCTGCTGGGGCATCTGCTGTGGCATAGCTTGGGGCATACCCATAGGCTGTTGAGGCATCATTCCCATAATGCCTTCCTGCACTATCTGGTCTGCCACGGTGCCTTGAGGCTGTTCCTGTTGAGCATCGAACCGCTTACGCATGTCGGTACGGCGCTGAATCTCTGATACCACAAGAAACTGAGGTAGCTGACCGCTAGGCATCTGCGCTTCCTGAGTCAGTGTCGCGTCTGGCAAGCCTTTGATAAGGTCTTCTGCGTCAAGGATGTTCATTAATTAGCCCCCAAAACCGCCAAGTGCGTTGTATAGTCCTACCCCTGCGATAC
>JGI25132J35274_1000100_pt1 | contig 21824 bp, 22 predicted proteins | sample ETNvirenome_6_30_FD_35274 | JGI IMG/M metagenome (IMG submission 35274)
TCACGAGGGTCAATTCGTTCATACGTTGCATTTGGTATCAAAGACTGCAGTATGGCGTATGCTTTTGGGTTATCTTTTCTAAACTTTTTTAAGTCCCTTACTATGGGGTCTAATGACTCGTTTCTTTTTCGTAGTGTGGAACTCATGTTGTTTATTATTGTATTCAACTGCCCTGCTCCAGGTATACGTGATTCTGATAGTTCTGCTAAGATGTTAACAGGCTGTAGGTTTAACCATGCTTTTTTAACCACTAATGGTATCTTACTACCCAGCCAATTTCTGCCATCCTGTATGTAATTGTAAAAATTATTACCTTTTACATAAGTGGCGGTATCAGACGCAAAATTATTTATAGCCCCAGCAGCTCTAGATGGTATTGAAGTGTCTAGATACAACTGATTAGCATCTCTGAACTCAGGTGCAGGTGCTAATATGCCTTCGATCAACTCGTTTGCTGTGGACAGAGCATCTGCCTGTTTTGGATTGAGTCCCACAAGTCGTCGTAACATGTTAGACACAGTATTCATAAATCGTTGAAATGCACTGGCAGGTTGCCTGTTTACGTGTATTGTAGACAACTTACGTTGAAAGATTGGATTACTGAAGGTCTCTGCCACAAATTCATCTAAAGATATGGCTCCATACTCATCACCCAGCTTGTCTTTAACATTGTTAAATAACGTGGTAAGTTGTTTTGTTACGGGGTGGGACTTGTTTGCCAGGGTAGCTGACGTAAGCGCATGAGTGGCTTCATGTAACAACACATGACTGTTTATGGGTCTGGAAGAGTTTATGCTTATGGTATTAGTGCGAGGATCAAACTGTCCGCTAACCTGCACACCATCTGCATCGGTTAGATCACTAACAAGCACGACCTTCGTATTACCCATGTTTTTAGCAAAAGCCTTTGCTATAGCGTTTATTCTAATATTTTCAGTTCCAGATGCTAACACGTTCAATGCGGACACTAAACCACCTTTCCCTAACATGCTTATGGCAATAGGGTGCAACGGCACGTCTAAATTAGCGGGAGCATCTGTTCGTAAAAACAAGGGTAGTTTGCTAGCTTTTGAGGCTGATTCTCTATAGTATGTCTCCAAGTCACGCATAGCTTGACGTGATCGTGTCCTACGTTCTTCTTTTCTTTCATCTTCAACTTGTTTATCAATCTCGTCTTGTCTCTGACGTACTCTTTTTTGGTATTCTTCTGCTTTCTTTTGTCTAGTGTTAAACGCAGATATTTCAGCTCTGTAAAAAGCCACACGATCTGCAAACCATCGTTGCCCTTCTGGAGATAAATTTTGTTTTACCCATTGCTCTACTCGTGTACCCGCTAACTTTCCTTGGTTTCCTGCAGTAGCAAAGAATATTGCTTCTCCACGCGATTCAGATAAAACTTCTTCTGTCTTTTTTGTCTCTGGATCTGTCTCTGTTTTTCTATACGAGGTAGGCCCATTTACAACTTCCCAAGCGGCTATGTCCAACGACCTTTCTATGTTAGGAGTTTTACCCAATGTTTGCGCAACAAAATAAGATAATTGTTTTACTTGTTTACCGTCCTCTTTCCTTGTCCTTGGTTGTTTTTTCTCCAACAAATCAATAATTTTATTTTTATCTTCTACGGGTAAACTATCATACAGTACTTCTACATCTCCTGTCCTATCGTTAAACTTACGTAACTCTTCAGTATACCCGTAATTACCCTCTTTTATATTCTTTTCGAATACTTCTTTTGCCCTCGTATCTGCATCGACGGTTTCTTTCTTTGTTGTTTTCGTTTTCTTCTTTTTATCCTGTAGCTTCTTTACATCCACTATTGGTAGTCCTGTTGCATCATCTTTAGGAGCATCAGCAGGTACGTCTTTTTCTGGTATAAATAGTATGTTGAGATCAGCCTGTGGTACTATGCTACTAATAGGTAAAAGAGTTTTTGGGTCTAATTTAGGACTTGTATCTTTAAATTTTATGCGTTTTTGAGCTGTTTTAGATTTGTCATCTGCTTCTTTTATACGAGCTTTACCTTCTTTAGAATTTAAATATTTATCTAGGGCTTCTAGTCGTGGCTGATTCTTTTTATAATTACTTTCTATTAAGTCTTGCATTTCTTTTAAAGACACACCTTTTTCTTTTGCGTACGCCTTCATCTTTTTTGGGTCATCCAAACGTTCTTTACGAGGTCCAAGTTCTGCTTTAAGTCTTGCCTGTTCGGTTTTTAATAACTTGATGGGGGTAGTAGCAAATGGCTGTCCATAGTAGGTTAATGATGCGTCTTGTTTTCCTTTTCTAACATCACTAGGTCTAGCATCTGGCTCAGTACCAACCACTCTATCGGGTGTAGTTTTAGCAGTTCTTTTGGGACCTTTACCTGCTCCAGTTGTCGTACCCCCTCCAGTTGGTGGATCGTCTTTAGGGCGAGTTCTACCTCTTTTTGTGTCAGGTTTTGCATCAAATAAATCTCCTTGCGCTTCATCAACATTAGCAAGATATCTACTGATATTCAATTTTGTTTCTTTGGATACGTTAGGATTGTTTCCAAACTTAACAAGCTCTTGCCGTATTGGGGGGTCAGTTAGGTCTTTACCAACCACACGTTTTCGCACAGGAGCTTTAGCTGAAACTCCTAGTTTGTCTAACAACTCTTTAGTGATTATGTTTGGGGCAGGCTCTGTTGTATCAGGTCGCGCTGCTTCTATTCTAGCTTGACGTGTTTTTTCTCCATACGTCGGTGCTAACCCAGGAAGTGATTGTTGTATTTCTTCTCTTGCAGGAGCAGGTTTTGCTGAAAAAGCGTCGTCAAAACCTTGTGCTGCCGCTGCCTCATCATCTTGTAAATCTCTAAGTTGCCTATCAGTAAGTGTAGTTCTTTGTTTAGTCTTTTCTTGTTCAGCCCTTTCTTTCTCTGCTAACGCTCTGCTAAGTTGTTCCCCTATAGCAGTGTCTGTAGTAGCTGCTGTAGCTATGGGGTCAGGCTCTGGCTCGGCTTTAGGTTTAGCTTCAGGTTCTACAGGTCTGTCAAATAAGTCTAATTGTTCTTCTTTTGGCTCTTCAGGTTTTTTAGTTTCAGTCTTTTTTGGAGTGTCATCAAATAGGTCTAACTGCTCTCCTGCATCCTCTCGTGTGTCAGTTTCTGTTTTTGGTGCTGTTCCTAAGTCTACCCCTGCACCAAATAATTCACCTTGAGTTCCTGCTCGTTGACCCAAATCTACTTCAGGACCAAACAATTCACCTTGTTCTGGGGTATCTGTTACTGTAACACCTGTTTCTTCAGTGGGGGTTGGAGTAGTTCTAGTCACTCTTCTTGGCGCAATCATTTCTACAATACCTTGTACAAATCCACCTACACCTGCGCCATACCCAAATGCTTCACCTGACCCTTCAAACGTTCCTTGTTCTGGGTTGTAAATACCTTGTTCTATTAAGTTTTGTGCAACAGCTGCGCCATATTCTTGAAGCCCCTCTACTCCTGCTTCTGCAGCTATACGCCTACCTCTTGATATTATATCAGTAGCAACGTCGTCACCAACGCCTTTTCTAAACCTATTTATTATCCTAAGAGGAGAAAATAATTCTGTAGCTCCTACAACTCCACCTCCTAATGTAGCTAACCCACGTTGTCCTTCTGAGGCTTCTCCTTCCCTCGCTCTCTCACTTGCCTCACCTGCACCTGCAGTTACAGCTAAAGACGCTCCAAGATACGGGTTTAAAGCTGTTGTAGCTAAGATACCTCCAAAAGAACCAAGAGCTTCACTAAACTTTCTAGGTATAGCAGCTCCTTTACCTTCTTCTATCCTAGCTTGCACATTAGCATCAGGCGCAAGATAGCTCTGCACAGCGTCTCCTACATTTTGTATTTTCTCACGAACGGCAAGTTCAGCTTCTTCAGGAAGTGGAGATATGAGACCAAGAAGTCCCTGTTCAGCGAGAGTCGCCCCACCTGCAAGTATACCTTTTGGAACTTCTTGTAATTGTTGCCCAAAAGTTACAGGTTTTCTTTTTTGTATGTCTTCATACTCACGACGAAAAGCTTCGTCCCTCGCGGCTCTACGTGATTGTACTGATTCTTCGTCAGATCTTTCTTGTTGTTCTTGGTATAAATTTATAAGTTGTCGTGTAGTAGCTCCTTCAGGGCCTTCTACTTGTACTGGAGTGCCATCCCGTCTGTATATTTCATATAAAGGCATAACACTTCCTTATTTAGATAATTTTTTACTACCTGCAGATTCGTCAAACCCTAACATATTTAACCTACTTGCAACTTCCTTGAGTAACGCTCTTTCCCTTGAGGTTCTGTCTTCTACGATATCATTTATTGCGGCTTCTATTGTTCTTAGTTCTAGAGCGGCTTCAGCTCTTTCGCTTTCACTTTTACTCATGTCTGTTACTACCTGATTCAAAGCTAAAAGTTTAAACTGAAATGGTTTTGTTGCTTCTTCTCTAACTCCTTGAATTGCTTTTAGCAGGTTAGTCTGTCGTCCTACCAAGCGGCTGTAAGTTAAATCATCTCTGCTTAACTTGTTAAGATCCATTTTTGCTTGTGCTTCTAACTCATCAGCTTCTATCTCACGTATTTTAGCTTTATTATCAAATATTCTTTGACTGTACTGTAAGTATGCACGGGCTACGTTACCTCCACCAAGACCTCTACCAGAAGCAGGTGCAGATAAAACAGTTAACAATCGCTCCAACCACTCATTATATTCTTCATCTTTGTTGCCTAAATCTTCTTTAGTATCTTCAGGTTTAACATCTTCAGGAGGATTCTCTAGTTTTTTCTGTAATTGTGGAAACAAATCCGTAGGGTCGGTAGGACCTGCGAAGGGTATGCCTTTTTTGTCTTGTGGAGACTGGTAATTTTTTGCAAGAGCTAACTGACTCTGATAGTCCTCATCTAAAGTTTCAGGTCCAATTCCTGCTCCTTGTGGGTAGGTCTGTCTAACCCCTTGCCCTAGCCCTCTTTGGTCGGTCTCATCTAACTTAACTGTGTCCCCACCAGCAGTTTTTACTTCTGGTCTATTTGCTGTAAACGTACCGCTATCTGTATCGTCACCAAATATTTTTTTCTTTAAATCCCCAAGTATTATTTGAAGGGGACTTCTTAGTTTTTCTTTTTCTTCCTCTGTATCAAGAATTACATCTTTTCCTGCTTGATACCCGACAATACCACCTTGAGCCATAGCAGCCATATTAGGTCTTTTTGCACCGCCTATACCCATCTGTGCTATACGTTTTAAGTTTTGATCCATTCTAGCTTTTTTGTTTTTTAATACACCTGACACCCCTTCAGCAAGTTCTTGCTGGGTACGCCCTAACAAGTTAGCCTCGTTCTCCTGTACTATGGTCTTGGCATCATCTTCCATAGCTAAAGTCATAGCATTTTTTGCGGCTTGTTTCTCTGCTAGCACTTGTTCCGTAGCAAGAGCGTCCAGTAGATTGCCACTTATCTTGGCTCGTCTCTGCATCTCTTCTTGTGGTAAGCCGTAAAAGAGTTTTTTCTTCTTATCTATTAGTTGATCTATTCCAAAAGACATTGTCAGTCCTTCTTTCCAAAAATGCTAGTTATTAAAGACATTACGTCTCCTGTGTCTTGACGTAACGTTTCTAATGCCGTGGGTTGGGTATAGGTATAAGATTGCGTCGCAATCGGTAGCCCTTGAAGCAACGACTGCATATACTGCACCTGCTTGTAAGGGAAATCTCGTTCTTGTTCAAATTGTAACCTATCAGCAGTTATACCTTCAGTTTCTATATCTCTCTGAGTACGTCCTAAATCTGCTTGTTTTTGTATAGCAGCAAGACCAAATTTACTAGCCTGTTCAGCAGCAGATAGCCCTCTGTTTTGTTCAACGTTAAACTGTTGCATAGCTTTATCATACGCATCAGAGTAACCTTTTCCTGTTATAGCCGCTAAATTTTGTAGTCTATTTCTATTGCCTTCAGCCTCAAGTATAGCTTGTCGACTACCTCCATACGCCCCTGCTTTAGTCAATCGTGAAGCGTCAGCTAAACGTCGTATGTCAGCTTGGCGATTTGCTTCATCTATTTGGGGTTGTAACGCTGCGGTCAAATAAGGGTTCATAAACTTAGTGGCTTGGTCAGCTGTAAATGACTGTGTGTCAAAAGCCCCCATTTGCTCGGTTGGTATGTTTAAACTAGCAATGCCCCCAAAAGCTTGTGTTTGTAGGTCTGATGTACCTGCTGTCAATGGTCCTGTATACGCCTGATATGGCTCACTGGCTAGTCCTTGTCCTCTACCAAGCATTTCTGTGACATAGGGACCTGCATACGGAGATAAAGAGGATTCTGTGCCTAATGCAGGTAGTTGTCCTGTTTCTGTAGAAGCGTTTGCTGTTGCGTCTGATGCTGCCATATTATTCTCCTACGCGGGTAAAAATTCTTTTGGGTCTATTTCTGGGCCTTGTTTTGTTGTCCCAGTCCTAGCTTTACGTACTCTGTCCATCATATCCTCTAATACTTTAGCTCCTGCATCTGAGTTGCCGTTGCCTAGGTGACTCACTACATCTGCAGGTATAACAAACTCACCATCACTTAACATAGCAGGCTGTTCGTTATCTATCATAGCAGGAACTTTATCCGCCATACCATCAGTTTCGCCATCTAAATACCTGCCTTTTTGTAGCTTGGCGATACCTCCGTCAGCGTACCCCTGATAAGGACTTGTATAAGAATCTGACCCTGAAGCTAAACTTTCTGGACTAGGTATAGCAGGTACTGTAGCTAATCCTGCATTACTTACAGGTGTAGGAATTGTAGGTTGGTCTGGTATAACAGAAGGAGGTCTTACTTGGTTCGCAGGATTTGCTCTATTTAGGGCTGCTAACCCTGCAACCTCTGTAGCCAAAGCAGTTTGCGTTGCCTGTGAAGCTCCTGTGTCGCCTTGAGGTACGTACTGTACGTCAGAAAAGTACCTCTGCCCCCCACTTCCAGGTCGTCTATTAGGGTCAAATGTATTAGGAACTCTGCTTCTCATAGCAGTATAATTAGGTATAGACCCCTGATAACCTACAGTTGGTTGTGGAGAGGAACCAAAAAGTCCTAACGCACTACCTCCCAACCCTGCTAACCCTGCTACCTTATTAACATCAAACTTACCATCAGTTTTATATAAACTCTCATACCAAGGAGCTTTTTTAGTTGTGTTTGACATGCCAGATCCTCCGTACGATTCTTGAGCTTCACTAAAAGTCATTACCATTACGTTTTTCTCCTAAGAATATTCAACAGTTTATCCGTTGCTTGAGAGTAATCCGCGTAAGGTGTGCCTGTGCTAAGATCATCTATACTACCTTCGTAATTAAATAAGTCTCCTGTTGTATTATTATACTCTTTATAGGGGTCAGTAAACATATTTTCTTGCACAGGGTTGGCAAAAATACTGCTAAAGTCGTACTGATACCCTATATCTGCTAATTCTGGAGGGTCTACCTTTACCTGCCTTCCATATAAAGTTTGCAGTAATTCCTCCTCTGGAGGTTCCTGTGGGTCTGTATTTAACAAGGATGGTATGTCTGTGGCTGTATTTATAGCTGTGTCTATTGCTGTGTCTGTAGCTGTGTCCGTGGCTGTATCTGTAGCTGTGTCCGTAGCTATGTCACTAGCTGTCTTGCCAGGGGTACGTCCTGAATCCTGGTCTATAGCTGTGTCAACCAACGCAGCTGTGTCTGTTACGGTGTCTATATCTTGTTCGGTAACAGCGCTGGGGTCCTTACCTAATATTGTAGCAACTACACTATTTACATCCCCTACGTCAGTGTTAACCGAACCACCAAATATGTGACTGCCTACTTTTGTACCCCCATCTTTATGTTGAGCTAATACAGCATCTCCCCAAGAAGGGTTGGCAGTGTCAGGATTCCAGTAGTTAACAGCTCCTCCCGTGTTATCAGCTATTTCTCCTGAAAATACTTTATCTACAATTTTGCCAATTTTTTTATACTGGTCACTGTTAGGGTCAATGTTTGTAAGGGTGTTGCCCCCTTTTTCTGGAGCATTCCATGCGGAAAACTGCGCATAGTCAGAGTCTGTGCCATCTAAAGAAACGTCAGCTACAGTATTAGGAAAACGAGAGTCAAAAGTTCTGTTACGTATTACATGTGCTATAGAAGCCATCTCTTGTTCGTTACCTGACGCATATTCTCCGTTTATAGTTCTTATAAGAATGTCTCTATCTTTTGCGGACAAGGTGCTTGTAGACACTTTGTTTATATCTGACATGGTAAGAGGACTTGTGCTTTCTATGTCTTTTGCCGTGTCTAAAGACAATCCACCTGTGTTCTCTACTTCTTCTTTTATCTTGGCTATAGAATCCGTTGTTTCTTTGGACCTCACCATAAACGTGGCGGCATTGCTTATGTCTTCTATAGATTGTCCTGTTTCGTCAGCTATTTTTTGTATGGAATCAGGTGTAGTGCCACCTGTCTTACTAATCTCATCAATCATATCTGTTACAGATTCAGACTTTGTATCTATACCTGCCTCATCTAGCACCTGCTGTATGAGATCATCATCAAGCCCCATATCTTTCAGGGCTTCTGTAGCTATATCTGCTTCGCTTTTAGTATCTGTTCCTATTATCTCAGCAGGTGAGCCTGAAAACTCTCCATCAGGATCTAGTATGTTGTTTTCTACATAGTTTCGTTCTTGTAAACTTAATGTACCAGCCTCGTATCTTTTCTTTAACTCGTCCTGTATGCCTTTTACAGAGTTAGCTACGGCTACAGCTCCACCTTGCCCTGCTGCACCTAATAGAAACGCTCCTCCTGTTTGTGTTTCTGTGCTAATACCATAATCTTTTAAAGCTTTTTCGGTTATTGCCGTTTGCGCTGCTTCAGTAAGTCCACCCACCCCAGTTGCCGTGGTTATGTTAACAGGTATACCCAAAGCCTTTCGTTGTTTAGGAGTCAACTTGGTATACAAATCACCTATAGTTTTTATGCCTAAAGTACCTACAGCAGCTTTTGCGGTAACAAGATCTCCAACCAACTCAAAACTACCCGCCATTGCCGTGTATTTATACAACTGTTGCTCAACTTTAGTCAAAGCTTTGTCTACATCACCCCCAGAATCCGCTAAAGTTGTTTGCCACCCCACATTATTATCTAACGCACCGCTTTCTACCGCTTTCTCTAACTCATCGCGTACCCTATCCGCAGCGTCTGCTTGCCCTTCTAAGTACCCTGCTGTAGCCACTATTGTGCTACCTATAAGAGGTCCTGTTAAAGCAAGCACGGCTATATCAGTAGCAACATCGCCAAACTCCTCTGCAGCGTTTAAAAAAGTAGCAAATTTATCTGTTCCGTAGGGTCTACCTTTTCTGTCTAGAGCTTGTGTTCCTCCAGGAAGTGCCTCACCAAAAGTCATCCCAGCAGCGGGTAATGCGTCAAGCTGCCGTATATAGTTAGCCGTGCTAATTTTACTTTGTAAATTTTCGCTTGTACCATCTAACCATAATACAATTTTACCTGTTGCATCTCTAAAAAATCTAGAAGGATCTTTATCAACAGTGTCTCGCCATTCATTTACAAGAAAGTCCGCGCTGTTTGCTCCTCCTTTAACAGTTAAAGCCCATGCTTCAAACGCTCCTTTCCCTACATTGTAATACGTATCCGCTAAATTTGTTTGTGCTTGATCTATAATTTTTTTACTTATAACGCCTACATCTGGGGCTTCTTCTCCTAATATGCCTGATAGTTGGCTTTGAAAATCCTCGTCAGTCGTTTCAGGTCCAATCCCTGCACCTACAGGTCCTGTGAAAGTCTTAGGATCGTCTAATATTTCTTGTTCAGATAGAGACGTTTCTGATGGCTTGTCGGATTTATCTGTGGTTGTAGATGGTTTTCCTATTATACTGTCTAATTGATTTTGAAAATCATCATCTGTTGTTTCAGGTCCAATTCCTGCACCCGAAGGTCCTTTGAACGTTTTAGGATCATTTAGTATTTCTTGTTCAGACAAGGATTTAGAGTCTATACCTAAAGCGTCTAGCTCCTCCTCGGCTGTTTTTGTTTGTGGAAACAGGTCTGTAGGGTCAGTAGGACCTGCATAAGGTATCTTTACAGGAGGTTTGTCTATTTTTTCAAACTTGTCTTGAGCTTCTGTTAGTGGATCACCTAATGTGGGAGGTGCATCTATCTTCTCAAACTCTCCCTGTGCTTCTGTTAACGGGTCACCCTGCACAGGTTCTTCTATGGCAGGTTCTTCTACAACAGGCTCTTCTACAACAGGTTCTTCTACAACAGGCTCTTCTGGGGGCGTTAAAAAAGATGCTACTTTTTCTTTAACTAAGTTTCTTAAGTCTTCTGTGGCTACAGCATCTAGTTCGCTATTTATAGCATCGTATACATTGTCCCCTTTTGCACCTGCTGCTATCGCTGTAGATACGAGTGTTGACACATCATCAAGAGCTTCAGGCGTTAGACTTTCCCCTTTTTCTAGTATGGGGTCTATGACAGTATCAGATAGAGCCGCTATGGACGCAGCTTGTACCCCGTCTTCACCTTTTATTTCTGCTGTCACTCCTGCTTCTAGAGCGTCATTTAAAGACTTACCAAGCTCGGTACTAGTATCTATGCCTACAGTGCTTACTATCGTGTTTACAGTTTTAGATACGGCTGCTGTACTGGCTAGAGTGCTGTCTAACACAGCAGCGCCTATGTCACCTCCGTTTGTTACTACGTTTACACCTGTATCTGCTACAAAATTAGCTACAGTAGAACCTACTTGATCTGCTATAGTTTCAGCGACTACGTCCCCTACGACATCTGCTACTCCCGCGGTTACGGTCTGTATAGCAATATTTTTAAATACATCTTCAGGATCAGCCCCATTATCTATATCCTTTGCACCATTAATTACAGGTATAGCCCATGTATTACCCGTTGCAAACGCTGCTACATTTACAGCTGTTCTTACCTCGTCGCTTTTCAGTATGGCTTCCCCTACAGGACGTAACGCATCTGCTGTAGTGTCAGCTACAGGTCGTATTATGTCTCCTGCAACATCAGCCACGGGTCTCACTACATCACCGACTACATCAGCCACGGGTCTAACCACGTCCCCTACAAAATCAGCAACTTCTTTAAATATACCACCCATTACGCAGCTTTCCTAAGAGACTGTTTACCAAATTTTATAAACATACCAAACCCATCACCTGTTTCTAACTCAACAACATCTAGCCCTGTGCCTTTTTCTTCTAAACGTCTTTGTAAAACACGTAACCCTGGTAATAACCGTTCATCTTCTATATACGCACTAATAAAAGCTATACCTTTTTTCTGTAAAAAAGCAGCATAGTTATACATATTATCTATGAGATTACGTCCTACATCCATATTGTATACTCGTACATACATATTATTCTTTTTAGGAGTAAATGTTCCTACAAATATACTGTTTCCTATCTGCACAGTCTGCACGTTTTTAATTCCTATCTCTCCAACTACTGTAGTCATAGCTTGCTGCATGGTCACGTTATCAGGTATTTGTCCTGAACTTTTCATATTTTGCACAGCTCCAAGTAACACTTGGTTGTAGCTTAGTTTCTCTTTCTTACTGTCTCTTAGTTCCATTACGTAATCTCCAGATAACTTGCTACCACGTGTAGTCTGTTTGCTGTCGCTGCTGTTACCTTTAGTATCTCTGACGCTTGTACAACAAGAGGAGCTGTTAGAAGCTCTACCGTGCCATTTGCACCTACAGCTTTTACTTTATATATACTAAANACGTCTGATCCGCTGGTTATGGTTAGTGTTATGGTGTCAGCGTTACCTGAGTCNTCNGATACCAANATAGATTTTACGATAGCTGTAGTGCTTGCAGGACATGTATACAGCGTAGTTATACTGGTGCTTGTTAGGTCTACTTTAGAGTTTTTATAGTTATTTGCCATTAGCTAATAAACCACCCCTGTGCATCGGATTGTTCTTTCAACGTATTCTTTCTAAACTGCTCATCTATTTGGTTAAAATAAATACGTAACGCATCGTTTAGCTTCATAGCTTCTTCTCGACTGTACTCTGCTCTTGGTAGCGGTAACGCAGGAGCGCGAAAAAGCACGTCATAATCTGTTAAATCTACACTCATTAGCGTCTCCCATCAGGTCGCATATCCAACCTAGGAGAGCCAAGCTGCCATTGTACTCCTGTAACGTTAGATTGTATTTTTAAATTAAGCTGTCGTCCCCTAACACGCACGTCAAGTTGACTGGTAAACGCTTCCACAGGAGACGTAGCAGAACGTGTTACTGTACCACTACTGTTTCCGCCTTCTGACGGGATGGACTTGATACCCGACCCAGAGTCTGTCAGCGGGTCTAATGTCAGCGTGACAGACGGATTATCTATGGTAGAGCCATCAAAAGTCACATCAGGCATAATTCTATTTACTAGAAACAACCTGTGTCCATCGTCAAGATCAAAGTCTGCAGATGTTATAAACGCAGTTATAGCTGCAGGTGTGCCTGTTTCGTTATCATCTAGCCCCTGTTCATGCTCTACTAACTTACCTGATGTGGTCGCTGCGAGTGGGTTATCTCTTGCCCCTGAATCTACCCACGCTGTGCGTGTTAAGTTGCCAAAATACCACACATTTTCAGCATAGTTATATATTATATACCTATTTGGCACATCTGACCCTGTTGCACAATAGAACCACCATATCTCGTTAAATGACTCGTTTGTACCTGCAAACACCTGTTCGTATTGGTTTTCGTTAAAATCGTTAAACACGTAACGACGTAGATCACAGTTAAGTGTTTCTGTTCTACCATCGTACTTATAAAACTTATCTGTACCCATCCAGTAAGCTATACCATTTGCATACGCCACAGCGTTTTTAGAAGCTATAGATATGTTTTCCCCGACAAGATTAGCTCCCCATACTATGGGCGCACCGACGTACTGTAGACTGTATAACGCTGCATCTGTCCAAATCAACACAGCTTGACGTGAGTTTGCGCCTGTAATAATCTTTGAGCCTTGTGAAAGTCGTAAGCTACCCGCCTGATTTGTAGCCGAAGGTGTCCAGTCCACCAAACTTTCTTGGTCAGACCATCTAATTAACAACGGGTCTAAATCAGAACTTCCAAATGCGTTAACCCCCAAACAAAAAACAAAACGACTCACGTCGGATACGATTATGTTGTTATGTGTGGTAGGAACTCCTGATGCACCTGCTAAGCTAGACACAAGCACACCGCGTGTAGACTTACCATTGGTAACATCCCATGTGTATAACTTGCCCCCATCAAACCCTAAAACTAGGTCCTCACCAAAGTTCTGTTGATGCCATAAACGAATACCAAATGTGGTTGTACCACTGTTGTTCCACGTTGTACCCGCTTCGTTCCAAGCCCCTGCACCCCAACCTGTTAATGCGGCTTGCCCTTCTTTTCCTATGTTTTCTTGATACTGTGCTGTTTGACCTGAACCAGTGTAATCAGTGTTAGCCGCGCCTGTAGAAGTAGCTGAAGCTGTAAACGTGTATACATTTGCTGACGTAACAGCCGTTATTTCATGCTCCGTATTAAGCACAGCTGCTGTTATCCCACCTCCTAACGTGGTAAACCCTGCAAAAGTTACAAAATCCCCTATTTCTGCCCCATGCCCAGTATCGGTTACTGTTATGGTCGAAGACCCGTCAGTTCTGGCAAGGTTGATTGTACTAACACTAGCTGTTGTAGTCTTTCGCACAGGGGTAATATCGTAGTATCTGCCTCCCTCTTCTACATAAAACTTCTTATGTGTGCCAACACCCACCAAAGGTATGCTACCAAGCGTTGTCCACGCACGTATAGAACGAGCCTTTCCGTCAAACGTGTTATCAGATATACGTGTCCATCCACCTATCTTCTCAGGGCTACCTTGTCGAAAGCGTATCTTATCACAGTCAAACCACCCACCCTCGTTGGTGTATCGAGTACGTTCTCTATTAACTCCAGGTTTAAATGTTATCTTCTTTAAAGGCATTACATCAACTCAAAATGTGGTCCATCTATAAACGGGCGACGACCTTGCGAACGACGTAGGTCTATATAAGCGTTCATAGCTTCTTCAGCTGTGCCTTCCCAGTCACGGAAGTCATCTATATGCCATGCCGCGCCCCAACGTATTTTAACGCCTTCTCGTACAGCTGCCTCTTTCATTGCATCGGCTATGTCATCGTACAGGTTCAACTCCCAGCTCGCCCGTCCAGAAACATACGCCATTAAATCGACGGCATCTCCTGTTAAGTGCTTACTTTTCATCGTCTGTGATGCGCCCCGCTGGACAAGATCAGCCTGTTCTGCCTCAGTACGGAGACCACAGATCACTCCGAAGTCGACGTTACTCACTGTGATAGCATGCGTAACAACTGAGTGCATTTCTGATTTTACTCCATCTAATCGTCCTAAACTTCTTTGTGATAATTTAAAAGCCATCATTTTCTCCTTAATTTAGTAAATGATCGTAGCCCAAAGCTAGCAGCAATACTTGCATACATGCCGTATGTTACCCACTCAGGACATTTTTCAAGGTTCTCAAAGCCTTTTGCCATATACTCTTGTATACCCCACAGAGGTATAAAGTTGGCAATAAGTATAGCTACAAACACAANNGTCCACAGCTCGTCTTTCCACGAGTTTTTAGACGCATCCATNGCGATTGTTTCCCAGTTTGCTGTGCCTTCTGCTATTTTCTGTTCTTTCATAGCTTTTGCCTTCTGAATCTCTGCNTTAGAGTCTAGAAAGCTAGTACCCAANCCGATTACTGAACTAAGGATCTGACTTATCATTGCCTCCTCCTTTCGCTTCTTTATTTATAAATACCGCAAAACTTCCTGTCATCGCCCCTGTTACGACCGATATTAGGGATGCCATCTGTGTACTAAGTTCTGGTTGCGCTAACGCATACTCTATGCACCGTATGTACACAAGGGTCATAACAATCATCATAAACCTAGGAACTATTTGCCATCTGTTAAGTGTCTCTGGTGTCATTATTACCTCTTAAAACTATCGTTCAAAGAATCCACTACGCTGTCTATATTAGGCTCTTGTCCCCCTGGGTCATACCGACATTGGAACTCTACGGGGCATTCACCTTCTACAACCAGAGTATATGTATCATTTGCGCCTTTGTATAGGCAAACTTGTTGCCCGTTTCTTGCCTTTCTTCTTTTATATCGTCTGCATGTCACGTATTTCGGGTCCTCTCTNACCCCTTTGCGTATCTCTTGTTCCCATGTCCANTCACTAAATTTTTTAAGAAAACACGTAAAACACTGNTTTATGTTCTCTGATTTAGCTANATATATTGTATCTCCTTCTACACATAACCATTCAAACGTCTCCTGACCACCCTGTTTACGTACACATTTATTCGAACCAGCCCCTGTCGAGTCCCATAAGGGAGTAGATGAAGAGGCCAAGAACAGCCAAGCCAACAGCAAGCACAATAGTGAGTGCCACGACCCCAACAACTTTTTCCCTAAATATCTTTTTATCATATATTTCTTGCTGCCTACGTTTCCGTATCTGCCCTTCCATTCTTAATAGTTCGTCCCATGCCGCTGTCCCATGAGTGAACTTAATAAACTGTTGTAACTCGTATCGTTGCTCCTCTAGTCTCTTTTTTGCCGTGAACGCTTCGATTGCCTCTTGTTCTATACTACCACCGCTGAACACTTTACGAAACATGGTTGGGTTCTTAGCAGATTTATGTGCTGCATCCACGTCACTAACAGCACCCATCCAACGCGATAGATCCTGTGACATGCTTTCAAGGTCACGCCCTGCCTGAAAGGCTCTTTTTATGCCATTAAATGCCGTGCTGGCTGTAGCTACAGCAGCGGATATAGTGACGGGATCAAACATTTATATAATTCCACTGAAGATGACTCCTAATGTTGCTGTGGCGTATATACCAAATGCCCATATAACAAGGTGTTCTAAACGCCTGACCCTTGATTCTACGGCCCGCATCTGTTGCTGTAAGACAGCTAACTGAGTTAGTATTGTTGTAATATCTGATTTTGTCATGGTCAACCTGGAATTAATGCTACGGCTAGGTATTGAAATGTATTACCAGTTATAGACGATCCCGCGGGCAACAAAGTGGCAAACGTGTCATGTGTACCACCATCACCGTCTCTCATATTAAGAGTATGTGTAGAACCGTCAGCCTCCGTGATCGTGAACGTGCCTCCTCCTGTAGAAACTGTAGCTCCCGATATGAAATGTGGGTATGTTGAAGCTGTAAAACTCGTACCAGATCCAGTAGTTACTGTGCCATTAGAGGCTAAAAAACTATTCTTTAAAGATAACGTACCAGAACTTGTTATCGTACCACCTGTCAAACCGCTACCTGTAGCTACACTTGTAACAGTTCCGCTCGTAGCCCCTGCAGTTGTATATGTTTTCACAGCACTGGCAGGTATGGTCTTCATTGTTCCACCATCGTTAACAATTATGCCATCTGAGTCTGCTACGGTTATAGAGCTACCAACTGACGTATCTCCGTCTAACAAGTTTAATTCACCAGCGGTTACAGTTGCGGTATCTAGTATGTTTAACTCGGCAGCTGTAGATGTTACAGCTGTGCCGTTTATAGCAAACTTGTCTGTAACTACGTTAAACGTGCCGTTATCTTCTATCCTAGCGACTTCTGTCCCATCTCTTTGTTGAAATATTATATCTTTACCATCTACGACGGGCTTAATAATAACGTCACTTGACGAATTAGTAACATTTAGTATCTCTGTGCCTCCATCAGATATTTTTACAGTGCCTCCATCAGCATCTAAAACTATGTTACCCGCCACATCTAACGTCAAATCTCCAGAACTCAGGTCTATCTCTGTACCATCAATCGTTATGTTGTCTACTGTCACACCGCCATTTGCCGTGATACTTGTAAACGTACCTGTTCCAGCTGTGTTTGTATTGGGAAATAAAGCAGATAAATTTGTTACTACTGCGGTTGATCCTCCGCCATTTGAAAATATTATAGCAGATTCGCCATTGGGAACCGACGCATTTGCTCCAGACCCTTGAGAAAACTCTATGGTTTGACCTATGGCATTCTTTACAAAATATAATTTTTGTGCGTCATTGGGAGATATAGTTACTGTATGCGTACCACTTTGTGATCCTGTTGTTGTGTAAGACAACACCTTGCTCATACCATCAGATACCGTCCCCTCTTGCGTTGTTAACGTGCTTGAGCTGTTACTTGCAACGTCAATGGTAACTACCCCGTTAGTTAGTTTATCTATAATATCAAAATTTGTGTTTGTGGTATCGCCCCATGTACCAGACTGCTCGCCTGAACCGATCTTTTCAATACCACCATTAGTTGTATACGTAGATACCATGTTTCACCTCTATATTTCTGTCCACGTTTGTGAAGCTCCTGTTGATATTTCTGTCCACGTTTGTGACGCTCCTGTGGTTATGTTTGTATAAGTAGTTGTTACCCCAGGCGGGATTTCTCCCCATACTAATACATTACCTTGAGAAAGTGTAGTGGAAAATCCAGTTAGAGTTATGTTGGCTGTCCCTGATACAGATTCAGTGCCAAGAGAGGAGGTTACAGACATCCCCGTTACATTAGCTGCGCCTGTAGAAGTTGTACCTGCTGCTCCTATCGCACTCGTAGTGCCAAATCCTGTTACAAATAATGATGTTCCTGGCTGTTCAGCAATCGCTGTTTCTGATATAGAACTAAAGCCAAGCATACTTTATCCTAACAAAAACCCACCAAAAATACTTTCATCTTCACCGTTCCAGTAGTCCCCTGTGCTATTATGAAAAGCTACCTTTATAGTATCACTTGCTGACAGACTCAATATGACTATTGTCGGAGGAGTTGAGTAAATAGCCCCACTATCATTGTTATATGTCCCACCTATCATACCTTCATAATCTGTAGCATCATTTTTAGAAAATTGTATATTACTATATTCTCCTGCTGTATTTTTATGATACACAGAAGCATAGAAAAAATAAACACCTGCAATAGGAGCAGTAAATTTGTAAGTGCTAGTGCTATAACAACTACCTACATTTATTTCGGCTGTGGGAAAAGGCACAGGATTGGTTTGTACATAGGCTTCATTATTTCCTCGTGCTTGAAAGTGAGGTCTAGCAGGAGTTAACACACGACCAGAACTATCAATAGTTAAAGCATTTGTACCTCCAGAATGTTTGATATTTGTTACGTCTGACCCTAGTGTACCATCTGCTATAAATTTTGCTAATTCTGCTGCTTTGCTCATTGTGGTGGACCTTTTCTTTCAAAATATACTGATGTGTAGTTTGATGTACTAGTTCCTAGTATTAATGCTCCTGAACTAAAACTTACGGTAACAAATTTTACTTGTGTTTGAGATACGTTTGTAACATTGCACAGATATTGAAGACCTGAACCATTCATAGAGTTAGATGCTGCTTCTGCAGCTGATGACGTTCTGGCAGGAATATTAAAGTTAGAACCAGAATCTATACTAATTTGTAAATTCATTCCTGCGTGTTGGTCAGCAGTATTTAAATAAACTTGAGCATGGGCTGTTATAAGATAAACACCTGTAAAGGGAAAAGTAAATATTCCAGAACTTTCTGACATTCCTGTACCAGACGGAGCAATGTAAGCAAAATCACTTTCTGTTGGTCTTTGCCATCCTGTAATTGTTGCACCAGAGCTAGAAAAATCAGCCCCTAATCTCCATAAATCACAAACAACAGTATTAGGATGATGAACACGCCCACTACTATCAATAGTCTGAGCTGTATTAGAGTTCGTTGCGTCTTGTATGGTATTTACTTTAAGTATTGATGCCATTATTGTGCTATCTCCATCAATATTATTCGTGAAGATGATCTTCCATCGTAATCTGTAGAAGCATTATCACGACTAGATTTATTAATAGTAATATCTCCTGACCCACTACCACCCATCTGAACTTTAAAATTAACAACAGATGTTGTGCTTAAACTTTCTACTGCAACAAAAGATTGTGCGTTAGGTCCGTTGCCTGGATTAGCATCGTGGTACTCAAAACCATGAACAAGTGGTCTTGCTCCTGCGGCATCAGGTGCGGCTGACATTGCGTAAGTACCACCTGCAATATTTCTCATCATTTTAAAATACGCAAACGCACTTGTACTTGAACCTATAGCAACAGTAGCATTTACCATAATTAAAGAGCTTGCAAATTTTGGAGTTATAGAACAATTAAGACCAGTATCCACAAAAGCAGTTCCTGCCGCACTATTTATAGTGGCTGTATCAGTCTTTATAGCGTGTGTTACTTGTATTATATGCCCAGGAATATGCACTACTCCACTACTATTTATCGTCACGGCACTTGTGCCACCAGAGTGTTTTATTGCATCTACATGAAGTTCACTTGCCATATTATGCCCTTATTTCGAGTGCTATCATATTAGTCATATTATCATTAGCTGAACCACCTGATAACCATCCAATATAACTTGTATCGCCACTATCGTGTGATCTTAGATAAACTTTATATGTTACTGCGTTTGTTGTATTTGGTGAATCAATAAAAAATACTGGAACTTGCATATAAGTTTGTTGCGTAATTGCAGCATGACCATTACTTGCTTGTGTTGGGATATATGTTGCTGAACCTCCTGCAATATGTCTGTATATTGCCATGTAAGTATATGTGGTATTAGACCCAAATAGATTAAAATTTCCCATGTAAAGAATTTTGCTAGAGCTAAACTTTGGTGTAATAGCCAAATCAAAGTTACTCATATGAGCAAATGATGTTGATGTAGTGCTTTGTTGCGCTCTATTTGCTGTTCCGTTATCTGTTGCATTTACTTGCTGAACTATTGTGCCAGAAGGAAAATCAACAGTACTAGATGTTGTCTTACCCTCAATCTTATCTACTAATAATCTACTGGTCATACTATTGTATACACTCCATTAACTGTGATTGTAGCATTTGTAACTGTTATAGGTCCTGCTGACAATCCGTTTGTACCACTTGGTATTGTAATATCTGCCGTAATACTGTTGCCGTTGGTTCGTATTATACTGTCGTTTCCAAGAAAAGGATAGCGTGTATCTGATTCTGCTTTGGTGTAGCTGTTAGCTATAGAAAAAGCATCATACACTATAATCTCTACTACATCGTTAAGTGATGCTCCTGTTACTAGCACCACCGTTGTGCCAGACGTAGATGTGTAATCTGTTGCAGGTTTAAGTAAAACACCATTCTGATAGACATCCACATACTCACCATCGCTGTAACTCAATACATTTGCATTGGCATCTGACCCACTAAACGAGGTCTGCCCTGCTGTGGCTTGGTATATAAAGCGTGTTCTAACGCCTTGGTTTGGTGCTTTTCCTATGTATGGCATATAATTACCCTTTTATCTCCATTACTGTGATTGTAGATGTTTGAATTGGGTCTGCATATGTGTTGTTTGAGTGTCTAGTGCTTCTATTTATATGGACATCGTAAGATGATGACGCTCCCCCAAATTGAACTTTGTATGTTGTTGCACTTGTTGTACTTGGACTATCTAAAACAATATGTGTTTGTTTAGGCAATAATCCATCATTGTCAGCATCATAAGTATGGAACGATACTTTTGGTCTGTTTCCATCTGTATCAGCAGCGCTTATTTGAGTTGAATCTCTCATAATCCTAGCATATGCAAAATCATTGTCATCAAACCCTAAAGCTAAACTTACCATCACTAAAATTTTTGATGAGGTTGACGAGGGTGTTATAGCTACAGACAATCCTGTTATATCTGTATACGATGGAACTTGAGCGTTTGTTGATTGTGAAGTTGTTTTTTCTGCACTCAAAGTTTGTAAAACTGCTCCACTTGGGAAAGCTCCTGCTCGTAAAGTTGTTAAAGGCACTTATTACTCCTAGCTTGGTTTAGTTGGAAACTTTACACTACTCATGTCTAATTCACCATTACTATCTAGCTTTGGATCAGAGTTTGCAGGTAAGTCTCTAAGCTGTTGTCTATAGGTTTTCATAGAACTCGACATGGTTACATCACCTAACGCAGTCCAATCTGTTTCTGCCAGTAATCTATCTCGTTCTACACGAAGCAATCGCATTGGCTCACGGCTTTGCAGTAACGTCTTTTCTCCTGCTACCTGTGCATATGTTACACCCCAGTCCTTTGGGTCTGCACTTTCGATTGCCGAACCATTGCTGTCTGCTCCAGTAACCTTACGAAACATTTGGTTAAACTCTTCTTCATTTGTAGGCTCTCCTCTAAGAACCCACTCTGTAACTCCTAAACTCGATAATGCTTGTGCTATTGTTGTCATTGTTTTCTCCTATGATTGTATCTCCGTGCAAATCAATGCGTGTGACGCAGCAGAATGTAAGTTAAATACATTAGAGCCTGAGTCTATTTTACAATATAGTGCAAATGTGTGAGCATTTGTATCTACTGTTGTGTATTCATAATATCCACTTCCACCATGATAATTATGATTCGCTGCATCCCAATATCCTGCCCAATAATAATAGCCACTGCCATCATCAGATGATACATTAGAGCCATCTATATAGAGAGCCGTTTGAGAACTAGAATCTGTTCCTTTATTTGCCATCCCTATAAAGCATTGTACTATAACCTTATTACCAGACGCTTTAGGTGTAAGAGATAAAGTTAAAGTTGAAGTCGCAAAACTTGTAGTTGAAAAAGCCTCGTGGGAAGAAGCATTTCTAAAAGACCTTACAACCTGTAACACATGACCTGGAGGCATGATGACTTTAGATGCTGTGGTCTTACCCTGTATTGTGTCTACTGANAGTGT
>JGI25132J35274_1000103_pt1 | contig 21522 bp, 25 predicted proteins | sample ETNvirenome_6_30_FD_35274 | JGI IMG/M metagenome (IMG submission 35274)
CCCACTAGCAGGTTCTAATTTAGACCAAAGAGACTTAGATGAACAAACAAGAATGTTTGCAGAAGGTGGCGGTAGTAAACCACAAGAAAATCCACCCGCTACTAGAAATAAACCTTCTATGAGTAGAGGGCCGGATAAAAGATTAAGCGGATTGCCGGAAGACGCAGGTAATCAAAATGTAGATAGAAGAAGTGAGAGGAGGACAGGTTAGATGAGTTGGGAAGATATATTAAAAGCCGATAAAGAAAAAACCTTAATCAATAGGCTAAAAAAAATGGCTAAAAAAACAGGACAAACATTAGGTTATTTATTGATGATGTTCATAATGGGTAAAGGAACTGCTGACTTTGTTAGAGAAACCGGATTTAGAATAGGGCAATTTACAGAAGAAGAAATAGAAAATTTAGAATCTTATAGATATGCAGTTTACCCAAACCCCGATGATAATTAGGTGATAAAATGAAAGAAGATAATAGACAGAAAGAGATTAGACTAAAGAAAGAATTAGCGAAAGTTAGAACACAGAATGCAAATGAGACTAGAAAGATTACAAAGAATCGTGATTTTTCTGTTGGTGGATTACCACCGGACACAACTCATAAAGCAATAAGAGCATCTAATGATGTTCCCGATGTTATCTTACCCCCACAAAAGAGGAGAGGTAAGAAAGAGAATATTCCATTTTGAGGCGATAATATGTTTATGAAGGCCATCTTACACAATAAAGAAGAAGACCTTCATTTCTTGTTGAAGTGTTTAATTGAAGAAGTAGAAAATCAACATACAATAAGAAAAGCAGATGGTGAAGATGATGAATTTTATCTTGACGATAAAACAAGAGCAGATGATAAACTAGGAGATAAAATACTAGATAGTGAAAACATGTACGAACTTGCTGAAAGAGAAGCATTAGAACAAACAGAAGAAAAAGAAAGCGCAGACGAGAGACAAAAACTAAAAAATAAAGATGGAGATAAAACTAAAGCCCGATTAGTTAGTAGTTTTAGTGAAGATTTTAGAGATAAAGTAAAAGAGGCAATTCAGCAAGCCGAGAAAAAGGGCGAATTGACTAGAGAACAAAAAGAAAAAATATCCTATGATATTAGGGAAAAACAATACAAGGATTTTATTGCTAGAGGAGAGCCTTTAGAAATCTATGGTTGGAAATGGACTATTGATGAAATAAAATTAGTTTGGAAAGAATATACGGCTAATAGGAAATTACAACTTAGGAAAAACCAATATAGAAAAGATAGAGCAGAATTAGAAAGCACAAAAAAATTAGTAAATAGTTTCGATAAATCCAATTATAAAAAAGCAATTGAAGATGCAAGAAAAAACTTGTTGTTTTCTTTAGAGACACCAAAAATAAATTTAAAAGACCCCAAAGCATCTAGACAAGTAGTATTACTAAGAAGCGCATTAGATAGATTTGATGCCTCCCTTTCTATTCTAACGAGAGAAGAACAAAGAGGAATGCTTAGAGCGCATCCTAAAAATACAAAGGAAGGAAAGATGATAGAAGCCTACCAAACTAGGGTAAAAAGGGCGAATGGTAAATTCAAAAGACTTTTTGAAAAATATCAAAAGGATGTTGATGTAACTTGGAAGGAAGGTATTTCCCAAAAGGAAATGACCACAAAGTTAAATGAGTTATATGAGAAATACAAAAAAGATGTAGAAGCAACTAAAAAATTCATTAAAGACCAACATAAATCAATAGATGAAAAATTACCTAAAGACGAAAAAGGAAATCCTATATGGATGGTACAATATAAACTTACAGATGAACAATTGAAGAAACTAAAAGATAGAGTAGTGGAATTAGAGANCAAAGTAGGTGTAAAGGAGAACAAANACGACAAAGAAGGAACAGAAACTAAGTATTTTNAAAGTATTGCTAGGAGAACTNAAAATGTTAGTCCTTTACAAGTATTAAGAGTTGATAAAAANAAAGATGCTAAGTTCCTAAGAGACTTTAAAGAACTACTTGAAGAAAAAGAAGTCAAAGAGTATTTAGACAAATTAAGCACTATGCCATTAGAAGATAAAACACTAACTGCTTACATTAAAGGAAAATATAGCGATGAAAAACTACAACGCTTCTTAGAGACTGATGCAAAATCAAAAGGTATCAAAGATAGTGTTAAAGGAAAGAAAATACCTTTGGGTGATGGGAAGGGTTTGAAAACAGAAGCATATAGAAGAGTATATAACTACTTAAGTTTGCTACGAGATAAAGTAGATAAAGAATCTCCTAATTATAGAAAAATAAACAAACTACAAAAATTATTGTCGAGTAAAAACCAACAGATGTTTAAAGATTTATTAATCGCTGAGAAAGAAAAAGGCACTAGGTCTACAAACGCTGCCTATTCTTCTCTAAATAAGAGTCTAAAAAACATGAAGCAAATTGTTAGGCAACCGACAACTAGTGATAGTAAATTATTGTTAGAAGCAAAAAAGGTATTTGATAATAAAAAATACGGCTCTAAATTAATAAGAGATTTACTTTCAGTAGTTAAGGGATATGCGATAGAAAAGAAACCTAAAAAATCTAAAGATGACAAACAGAAAGATACTAGGATGGAAAAACTAACAGAAGAGATAAAATCTCTTAGAGGTAAATTAAAAACATTCAAAGGTTCTATGGAAGAATATTTTAAATTAAAAGATGAGATGGCTAAAAAAGTAAAAAAACTAACAAATATGATTACAGGATATACTAAAGGAAGTAAGGCTATAGAAGCACAAAGAAAATTAAAGATTCAAGAAGAACAAGCAAAGAAATTAAAAACTCAACAAGATAGATTGAACAAAGCAGAAGTTGTAGGAGATAAGTTAGGAAAAGATGCTTGGAAATTTTACGATGTAGTTATAGTACAAAGAAAATTTTTCTTGAGAAAAAGAGAGAATCCGCTTTCTCCAAAAGATAAAACATATGCTTCAATAGAAAAATCAGTTAATGAAATTAGGGAAATTATATCCAATGAAAGAATATATAACGCACTACAAAGGGCTTACTCTAAAATGACAGGAGGAAGTATTTTAGAACAAGACAAAGAAACTTCGGAAGCAAGAAAGGAAGTGTCTAATGCACTAAAAGCACTAGAAGGTTTTGTTGAGAAGAGAAGAAAACAGAAAGCACTACTAAAACCAATACCTGCTTTTATTGTAAGGGATTTAATTAGAGATGAAAATAAATTATCTAAGGAGGTAATGAAGTTTTTACATAGAATGTCTAGAAGTGCTGATACAAGAGATAGTTCAAATCTTGTTATGAATGACAAAAGATTGGATGCTGAAAATGATACTCTTGATATTAAAGATGATAAAATGAAAGTAGAAGGAGTCACTAGTGAAAAATACTACAATATATTTAATGTCCCTTTAATCACAGGAAAGCAGTTTATAAATGAAAATATTGACCCATTAGGGGAATCTTTTGTAGGGCTTGAAGACATTGAAGCCTATAAAGAGAACCCCGTTGATTTTGTAAGGTTATATTGGGATATGCAATTGGCTTATATGGAAAAGAAAGCAAAAAAACATGAAGAAGGCGAATATGAAGAAGAATCGGAAAGAAGCGATAAGACCGCAGATGAACTCTTAAACTTAAACAATCCAAGAAATAAAGCAAAAGAACAATTAGATGCTTTATTCTCTATACTCGATAATAGACAAGAAGGAAAGCAGTTCTTTAAGGCAATAGATGATTTTGTTGAAGAGGTTAAAAAACTACAATCAACATACATAACACAAAAACAAAAAGCGAGCGAAACAAGTACTTTTGATTTAGAAGAAATAGCAAGGGATTATTCTATTGCAGTTATTCAAAGAATGAATAGATTCATAGATAGCGAGGAAGATGAACCTAAAGTAGACTCTTTAACTGATGAAAAGCAAAAAGAATTAGATGAGTTGAGTGCTAAACTAAAAGAAATTGATAATAAGATTAAAACCGAAAGAGAAAAACAGACCGAGGCTAGAAAAGAAAATCCCGATTATAACTCTCCTAAACTTGAAGAATTATTAGCGGAAAAAAAACCAATCAAAACTAGTAAAGAAAGCCTTGAGGCGGGTCAAAAACAACAGAAAATTTTCACTACTAAAATATATAGGCATATTAAACCAATACCAGTCTCTCCTCAAGATGGGGAAAGAATAGTTATGGGAGCATTAAAACCACTAGTAAAAGACAACATACAAGATTTGCTTGAATCGGATATTTCCGATGAAGACTTAATAAAACCTATTGAGAAGGCTTTCCTTCAATATTTTAAAAGCAACAAAAAGAAAATAGAATCTTTAGTTCCAACAGACCCCGAAGAAAGAGAACAGTATCTAAAAGATAAAAAACCAAAAACTCGCCAAGAACAATATAAAATTTCAACGGCTATAATGGAACAGATGGAAGATGAATTTAAGGATTTGTTAAAGGCATTCAAAACTAAAAATAAATTAGTGGACTTGAGCAAATTTAACATTAAAATAGAAGAAAAAGGCTTTGAAGCAATTCTAGCAGATGAAGTTTTAGGTAAAGAATTATCTAAAATAGCAGACTTTACGGATGTTTACGATAAATATATTAAAAAATTACAAAAACTTAAAGACATACATGACAAAAACATCGAAAAACTATCGGAATCTTTTACACCTAAGACAGAAGTAAGGGCGGATAGAGAGGCAAGAGCAATACAAACTATACCTAAAAAACAAGGAGAGGAAGAAGAATGACATGGGATTACTACGAGGAAGGTAAAGAATTTACCATAAAGAAAGAAGAAAAAGTAAAGAAGAATATATTAGACACATTAGATAAGAAACAAACTAAGCGTCTAAAGAAAGTATTACAATCAGCCCAACCTACTGAATTTTTTGGACAAGACTTTACTAAGTTAGGCGAATTAATTAGTGCATTAAAAGATGTAGAATTAGTTAAGTCCGATAAGAAACTTACAAAGAAAATGAAGTCTATGGAAGAACGGAATGTAGATATAGTCGCTTCGGCTACCGAACTTCGTAAGGACTATGAATTGCTTTACAGACAGTTGAGAGATTTAGTATATCCAAAGAAGGAGGAAAAGAGATGAGTTGGTGGAGCATAATAAAAATTAGCGACGATGCTAAACGCAATATTATGGATAGATTTGGCTCTAAAAAAGATACTAAAAAACCTAAATCAGTAGGGCAATCCTTTGGAACTAAAGGAAAAGACGCTACATCGGCATACAAAAATTGTGAGATGTGCGGTAAAAGAACTTCTTTGCGAGCAATAAATTATTATCCTCCTATGAAAGCACTATGTAACCAATGTGCTAAATTTAAATATGGTAAAGATTACAAGTCAATGCAGACAAGAATAGAACCGGACTGATAAATATGAGCGAAGAAAATACAATTAATGAAGAACTACTTGAGATTATAAAAGCCCTTAGTGCTAAGATAGAGAGTTTAGAAAAAGCAGTTTACAATGACGATAACTTACTAATGAAGTCCGGTTTTGTTGTTGTTGATAGTCCAACTCCTAAGATGAATCACGGAACTATCGGAGGTTCACCATTGAAAGATGTTGGAAATATGGATTGGAAAGATATTCATAAGATGGTAGAAAAGGTAGGTGGACAATAATGCCGGAAAGAGTGACAAAAGAAGAAAGAATAGTTAGCCTTGCTATTGAAAAAGCAAGAAAGGCTAAGGAAGAATTAAGCGCAAAACAAAGAAAGAACATTGAGCCAACTCAAGTATTGGAAATAGATACAGACCCCGAAGTTGAGAAGATTAAGAGGCCAAAGGTGCAAGATGCTTCTAAGATTACTAATCAAACTCAAAAGAAAGAAGGGTATGGTTTAGCGGGTGAGAGTTTAAAAAAAGCAGTAGACCCAACGGATAACAGAAGTAAATTAAACAAACAAATTAGTAGCATTAAAGGAATCAAAACTGCCGTCGCATTAGAACTATTAGATAAAGCATTTAAAAACGATGAAGGAAAACTTAGATTAACTAGTCCTCAAATAAAAAATATTGATAAAGCGTTTAGAGAATTAAAATCAATGGATAAAGAAACTGTAATTACTAAATTAGCAGTAATAGATGGTCTAGGATTAGAAATGAAAGAATTTTATGAGTGATGTAATATGCCTCTCCTTATTGAGAAGGATAAGTCAATATCCACAGATATTCTAAGACTCTTTGAGAGAACAAGAGTTGCTTATCTTTCAGCAAGAACCGACCCAAAGGAATACGGTTCTAAATGGAGAAACGCAGTAAATAAAATCAAAGAAGCATATGAAATGACCGATGCTCTTTCAAATGAACTTAAGGATTATATTGATGAAGACTTATTAGAATCAAATGATGTTTCCGATGTTAGCACCAACAATGCTGAAAAGTTGTATGAAGGAATCAAAGCACTAAGATATTCTTCCGATGAAGTTAGCGACCCTTTCGCTAAAAAATTCAAAGGTAATGTATTAGAAGCATTATTAGAATCACCCGAACTTATGATTAAGTTTGTTCACTATGCTATTAGAGAAGATAATAAGGCACTACCAAAAGAAGCATATTCAATTAAAGATATGAAGCCCGATGATATTACAGACGGTTTAACAGGATTAGATTTAGAAGTTGATGATGTTGCACTTTACATCATAGAACATTATGGTGATGGTAAAGACTCTAAGAAAGTAGAAACAAAAGTAAAAGCCGCTATGAATATGTTAGAATTAATATTCTTATCTAAGAATACTAAACAGGATTGGGCGGAACTAGAGGATATAGATACTGAATTAGATGAAGCAAAGGCCAAAGAAGATAAAGATGGAGATAAAAAAACTATTCTAAAACAAAAGAAATCCGAAAAAGAAAAAGCCCAAAGTGATTTTATTATTCCTAACAAACCAATGTATAGAATATTCACAATAGAAGACATGGATGAACTCAAAGGGTTTACGGGTGAATTTTATGTTCAAGAGAAATATGATGGTTTTAGAATACAACTTCATAAAATAGATAAGAATATAAAAGTTTATGATTATACAGGTAAAGATATATCTAGTAAATGTAAAGAAGCGATTGAAGAACTAAAGAAAAAACACTTTGGAGATTGCATACTAGATGCTTCTTTAGTTTTATTTGACGGTGAAGATTCATTGAAAAGAAAAGACGCAGTAGAATATTTAGCAGGTAAAAAAGAAGGAACTCCTAGAATACATGTTTTTGATATTATGAGACATAATGAAGAAAACCTAATGGAAGATACTTTACAAAACAGAATGCAAATAATGTTTAATAATTATTCTATTCATTCTAGTGAAGCATTAACATTCCCATCTAAAAAAGATACAAGAGTAGCGGATAGTCTAAAAGATGTTGAAGAATATTCTAAGAAGATTATGGAAATGCCAACTGCCGAAGGAGTTATGATTAAAGATGCGACTTCAACATACTTCTTAGGAACTAAGAAAAATCCAAAGTGGATTAGATGGAAGCCCTTTGTAGAATTAGACTTGATTGTTCTTGATAAAAAGAAAAGCGGTTCTAACTATTCTTACAAGTTAGGAGCAGGGCCGGTAGAAGAGGGAGATGAAAAGATAGAAGGTAAAAATTATCTTAATGTTGGTAATGCCACTAATACCCAAGTTTCAGCCGATGTTGGGGATATTGTTAGAGTTTCAATAGACAAGGTAAAGGAAGTCAAAGGAAAGCCGGTTGTTTATTCAGCAAAAATAAATGAAATTGCTGAATCCGAAACACCGGACAAATTAGTATCTTTACAAATGTTAGTAAAAGATACTGATAAATCATTAAATTATAATGTCGAAGAAGTAGAAAAAGGAATAGTTATTACAGACCACATACACGGTGAGGCTAATATTATAATCAAAGGAGACATGGATGGTTTTACTATTTATGGTTTTGAACAAGATAATCTAATGGCTAAAAATGCACTCATAGATTTAGACCTATGGAAAAATCAAGCGGAAGAAATAATGAAAACAAAACAATCAAAATTAACAGTGGGGGTTTTCAACTATCTAAAACAAAAAGGAGCAAAGACTCCTAAAGAAGTTCACAACTTTTTAGTTAAGAATCATAAAGATATATATCAAGATATATTAGATAGTAAATTAACTAGGGTAAAGGATTGGTTTGAGAATAGAGATGGTATATCTTTTGATGCTAAAACAAAGAAACTCTTTGCTGAAAATGATAAAATAATGTTAGATACCATAAAAAAAGAATACAAAACACCGGAAAAGTATAGAACAGGAGAATTTAAATTATATCTTAGAGAAGATGATAATTTAAATTTAGTAATGAAGTTAGGCGATGAAAACATTAATTGGATGATTAGGCTTGATTCAAAAGATGATATTTTTGAATTGTTTGGTAAAGCAGGAAAGTTCCCTGCTATTGTTGCTAAGAATATTTCAAAGCGTAAACTAGTAGATAGTGGAGATGTTAAATTAGGTGTTCAAAAAGAAGGCTACCATGAATATTTCTTAGATGGTAATAAGTTTGAAACTAAACTTCATGTTAGAATGCTTGAAGTTAAAGGAAAAAGAATGTGGTTGGCATGGACAGGCTATGAACAAAAACCTGCTGATACTGATAGTGATAAAGGACTATGGAATATTTATGAAGATAAGTTTAGTAGTCTTGAATTACCTCCAAAAGAAGACTAATCGTTTAAAATAACCGTGTGTATTATATATTAGAAGGAAATTTTTTTCCTTTGAGCGTAATGTCGTCGGCAGTCTTAGCAACTAGAAATGATGGATTCTCCATTATTAAAAGTCGCAGTGATGATTTGATGATTGGCGGATATGCTAGTATTGAAATTGTTGATAAGCAAAATGACTTAATTACATTAAAGGCACTTAATGAAGCAGTCACTAAGTTTATGCAAGATTCTAAATTTAGGAATGTAATGACAAATCATTCTAATGTTCAAGTAGGAGAAGTAGTAGATTCTTATAGAGACAAAACAGGAAGACTTTGGAAATCCGAAGTAGATGATGTGGGTTTCTTTGTAGTAATTAAACTACGAGATGATATAGAAAAGGCCAAAGAAGTAGGTCGTAATATTCGCAAAGGGTCGTTGAGGTCTTTTAGCATAGGAGGACAAGCCCTCCAAAAAGTAAAGAAAAGTAATGAAAACTTGGGAGAATATAATGAAATCAGCAAGTTAGAATTGCATGAAATTACTATATGCGAAAAAGGAATTAACCCCGAAGCGAGGTTTGATATTTTGAAACAAGATAAAACAGGTGAAAAAACTATGAGTAATAAACTAGAAAAAGCATTAGCGGAGTTAGATACTTTGCTAGAAGAAGTAAATACGCTTCGTAAAGAAGAAGAGATGGATGAAAAAGGCCATAGCAAAGACCACATGGAAATGACCGACGACATGGAAAGAGGAAACTATGAAATGGCGGATGAAGAAGAAGACATGGATATGGACAAGGAAGATGAAGAAATGGCGGATGAAGAGGAAATGGCCGAGTATCAAGATGAAGAAGCAAAGGCTTACTTAAGAACTCTTGATGGTGCAGGAAACCAAATTGGCGAACCTGCTGACCGTATTGTTATTAACAACGGTAAGCCAACTGCTTCCGATATGCCGGTTGTTAAAGCATTTAACAATGGAGAGTTTGATACTCTTGATTTGTCAAACGCTAACATCGAAAAGGCTTACGAGGCTTTCCGACAAGAACAACTTGAAGCACTTGCTTACGACAACCTAAAGAAGTCCTTTGAAGCAAGATTCGCTAGAGAAGTTTCTACAAGAGAGAATGTTATCGCTAAGCAAAACTATGATGCACAAAGCGAAATTACTTCTCTTAAGAATGAATTTACACAACTAAGGAAATCTTTGACTGCTGAAAAAGAGACTATTCTAAAGGCACAAGAAGAATCCGCAATTAAACTCCCAAGTATGGAAGAGATGGCTGACATGGATTGGTCGGACATTCACAAAATGGTAGGAGGAATTTAAGATGAGTGGATATATTAATACAATCGCAGATTTAGAAGCAAGCACATATGGAATAAACAATTTACCTGCCGGTAATGCTTTGTTAAAGCAAGCCGGAGCAATAGGTGGAATACACACAGGACACGACGGTTCTCCGGCATTTTCCGGTAGTGCCGTTAGTGATGTATCAGCACTATACAATATTGTTTACGGACAGAAAGTATGGTCTATGTTGAATAGAGAAGTTAATGCTCTTTCAATGATTTCAAAAAGACCATATTCTTCTAGTGGTTGGAGAGTTCTAAAGTCAAGACCTGCCGGTGGAAGCGGTAATTTGTTTACTGTTGATGCAAGCGGAACAGAAAACTTAGCAGAGTTAGGTTCGGATAGTCCAAGAGCAGACATGATTGGCGGTGTTCCTGAAAATGCTGCCCTTTCTACTGCACAAGACGGACTAGGCCCAATTGCTCCAACATATGCACAACTCAACATGAGTCCTAAAGTCGTTGCACATCAATTTGACTTTAGCGAACTTGCTATGGAAATGGCTCAAATCGATGATGGAATTGGTGACATTAGAGCGCAAATGAGAGAAGATATGGGGAAGCATCACGCAGAAGTTCAAAACAAAATGTTGGTTATGCCACTAGAGCATTATGGTGAATCATCCGCTATGCCAAATATCGGACACAACTATACTTCTTTAAACAAGGTTATTACCTCAAGAGCAGAACTTCTAGCAATTGATGGTGGAGTTATCGCAACTGATACTACTTCCGCTTCTAACGCTTTAGGAAAGATTTACGGCAGTGAAAGATTTAGTGCTGCTTCTTTCCTTGATGCAGAAATAGACTTTGGTAGTGGTTATGCTTCCGGTGATGTTCGTTCACTAACGCTAACAAGACTCAATGATATGATTAGAAACCTAAGACTAGCCGGAGGTTCTCCAAAGGTTATTCTAACAGGCTACGATACTATTCAAGCANTTGCTGACTTGTTACAAAGCCAAGAAAGATTTATGGATAGAAAAGAAGTTGTTCCTACCGTAAACGGTGTTAGAGGAGTTAAAGGACAAGAAGTTGGATTTAGAGTAGCAACATACTATGATATTCCACTAATCCCTGTTAAGGACATGTGCCAAACAGGTAGTGCTTCAACAAAACTAAGTGATTTACTATTCCTTGATACAGACCATTTGTGGCTATCGGTTATGAAGCCAACACAATACTTTGAGGATGGTATCGCTAATGGAAACCCATTCGGTGTCGGAACTCTAGGTAACAGGGCTTTGTATCGAACAATTGGTGAAGTCGGATGTTCCTTCTTCAAGGGTCAAGGAAAGATAACAAACATACAGTAAGGAGAATAAAGGAGAGGATATAATATGGCATTTGCGACAGTAATACATTTGGAAATGAATTTAGAAGGAAACAGAAAGATAGTTTGCGGTCAAACTACTTCGGATAGCACAGATGGAAACATCGAAACCGGACTATCACTAGTTGAAAGTCTTGTATTTACCCATAAGGGAAGTGCGGAAGAAGCAGCAGCAGCAGTAGTTAATGCAGATTTACCACTAGCAAGCGGTGATGTTGCTATTCATTGTGTAAGCGGTGATGTAGTTTATTTCATGGCTATTGGACAGTAGGTGATTTAAATGGCATTGGCATTTACAGTAACTTTACTAGCAGACCACAAGGGAGTAAGTAGACCTAAAGTATGCGGTGATGAATATGTTGTTGATGCACTAGTTGATGTAACATCTATTGTTGCGGCAGGTTCAGTTATACCTGCGGCTGACTTTGGATTATCTACAATACATTGTGCAACAATTACAGGTTTTGATAACGCTAACGGAATACAACCACAAATTGAGTGTTCAGCAACAGGGGCTTATGAGTCAAGCACTTCACTTGCTCTTATGTTTACTTCACTCGATGGAACAAACGCTACTGTTTCCGATGATGGCAACGGTGGCTCTGTTAGATTGAGAGTTTGGGGCAACCTTTGAGGGGATTTAATTGGTAACAGTTAGATTAACTGATGATTCTAAAATCGGTAGACTTAACATTACACCAAAGAAAGAAATTACAAGGAAAGATGAAGAAACCGTTTCAGTAAAATGGGCGGTTCTTCGTCTTTCCGACCCTAATTATTTCTTTGTGTTTAATGAAGAAGACCGAGAAGAATTATTAGCATTGGATGAAAAAATCGTTCTATTGGGATGTAAAGAAACAGGCAAGGATATTTCAACTGTTAAGGAATTAGCGGATGAACTTTTACCAAAAAAGGTAAAACCTAAACCCAAGCCTAAGCCTAAAACAAAGGCAAAAACTCCTTCTAAATCTAAGAAAGAGTAATCGCTACATTAAATAGGTGGAGTCTATCTCCATTGAATGAACAGGTGATAGTATGACGGGCATAGGCGGTTGTAGAAGTAGTGGAGTTTTAGGCTCAAGTGCGATTGTGAGTAGTGAAGGGGCTAAGTTAATTAGCATACATTCGGCGATTACAATATCGGGTGGAGACGCAGTAACAGTGAAGGTCTTCAATGGAACTGATAACGGCGGTACAGAAATTGCTAGAATACATCAAGCAACTAACGGACATTATAATTTAGAATATGATATGCACGGAGTTCTTTGTAGGAACGGTATTTTCTTAGAAATAACAGAAGCCGGAAGTTCTACTGCTAACATTTCAGTAGAGTTCAATTGAGGTTTTATTATGGCGGCACTAAGTCAAGATACAAGATTAATTATGACAATTTTATTTGTCGGGACAGTTAGCGGAGCGAATGTATATTTTTACTCCGCATATGGATTAAACTTCCCATATGGAGCATTAGCACATTCTGTTTTATTTGGTCTTATTACAGTAGGTGGAATAATGGTTATGAAAGCACTATTCGACTTGTCACTCAATGACAAGATAGAAATTAGATTGTTGGATAGACAGATAGAAAACCACTTCCAAAGACTACAAAGAGAAGAACAAATCAAGGCTAAACTTCAAGAAAGCATGAGGCAATTTGGAACGGCTAGAAGAGATAGTTGGAGAAACAATGTAGTAGCGGAAGAACCTACCGCTACCTTTGAAGACAACACTATCAGTAATGAGTTCCTAGCAACTATACAACAATAGGTTGTGATTAATTGGTCTTTGGAGACATAATGGGCTTTAGTGAGTCCGACTATGTGTATAATCAAAGTAGGGCGCATTCAGCAGATATGTTTTTTATTAAAATGAAAATGTATTTTTGGGGTTCTTGTATCGCACTATCCGCTTTTTTAGTTGGTAATATAATGGGAGTCTTTGACATTAATATAATGGGTTGGATTATAGAGAGGGCTAAAGATATTTGGGGGCATTAAATGTCCATAATGACAGGCTTTGCTATATTAGTAGGTGAAGCAATTATAGGATTTTACAAAAGAGTCCATGCAATTAACTTTGGAGTCTATGGTTCTACAATGGTTGGTAAAACAACATTAAGCCACCAACTTAGAACAAGAGGGGAAGTCCCTACAATAAATGATAGAACAGTTGGTTTACATAGAGCAACTAGAAAGAATGTAAAAATTGATGGAGATTCTCATACAATTAAAAGTGCTGACTTAGGAGGAGAAGCAATTTATTGGAAAGAATGGGTTAAAGATATGCAAAAGCGTAGAGTAAGATATATTATTTTTATGATAGACCATAGACATTTAGATTCTCCTTCTAATTTAGACCATCAGTTAGCGTGGAAATTTTTAGTAGATACTATTGTGGCTGATAGATGGCCTTCGGGTAGAAAGAAAAAAGAAGTAGACTATCCTATGGCAGTTGGTATATGGGCTAACAAATATGATATGTGGGGAGAGAAGTATAAAAGCGAAAGACCCATAGACAAACATGAAATATTTGAACCTTTTACATATGGGATGAGGCAGTTGAATGACAAGGGAATACCTTGTTTCAAATATATAGTATCGGCTAAGTCCGACCCCGAAATGGTGTATAAAGGAATAACTACTATGATAAAGGATTATTGATAATATGTGGTTTAATTTGCTAAAGTCTGTTAGAAGATTTGCATTATCTAAGAATCACAAAATAGAAAAAAGAACATATGAATTAAAACCTGTTTCTCATAAACCTCGTTCTATTAGCGGAGGGCAAACAGGTTTGTGGTATTCTTTTACATTAGGCAGTGGGGGTTGGCTATCAAGAACCTTATATGACTATGGTTGGATAAACAAGTATAATTATATCTTAGAATTAGATGTGTCTAATGTTAAAATTTTAAAAATAAATGGTGAAAAACAACTACAAGACTTTGATGATAAATACGGAGTTAAAACAAAAGAATGGGGGAATGAAATAAGATGGGTTAAAAACCCTACTAAACCCGAATTACCCGCAGTGACAGAAGACTACGATGGTATTGAAATTAGAAATGTTAATTATAACTGGCATAAACTTGGTTGGCCCGATATGTGGGATATGGATTCGGGCTGCATTTGGAATGTTAATAATGTTAAAGTTAAAAAGGTTAAAGAAGTAGAAGAAAGACACCGAAAAAAAAGTGAGAGAATAAAGCGAGAAAGAAGAGAACTTTACGAGGATGATTAAAGATGTATCAACAACCGAATTTAATACAGACGCAACAAGCGAAGAATGCTTTTTTACCCAAACTGCAACAATATAGAGCAGTTGGGCCAATCGAGGATTACAAGTATGATGCACTAAAACCAAAGAAACAAATGAAAGAAATAAGAAAGGTATTACTACCGGAAAAGAAAAAGATTCTTTTTTTAAGATATGGCTATAAATTTAACTTTAAAGATAGGTGCGTAGTGTGTGGAACTCATCAAATATGGGAAAGTGGAGACTATTTAAGGCCACCAATCCCACTAGATAAAGTAGAGAAGGGTAGGCCACTAAGAGGAACTTATTGCCAAAAACATGCAGCGATTCATAAACAAATGGAAATGCTACAACAACAAATATTGGCTGATGAACACGGCTTAGATTTTAAAGCATTTATTCCTAAAGCGAAAATGCCTTCTATGTTAAAAAGACAACAATTAAACACATTAACTAAAGAAGATGTTATGAGGCTGACTAGCATGGGGTGGACTATAACGCCACCAACACCGGCTACTGATGCAGAAACAACAATGGCTGAAATGGTTAGACTAACGGCAGAAATACAGTTAAATACAGAAAGGATAAATTATCTAATTAAGGGAGAGCAGGGTGAGTAATATGGGAATTTTAGGAACAAGTAATAGCACAGTTTTAGGGGCAGTTCAACAACAAAGCGACCAACAATTTAAGAATGTAAATAACTTACTTTCTTTACAAGATAATCATGTTGAAGAGTTTTTTCAATATCACGGTCAAATGTTTTTGACACAAATGGAAAAACTAATGGAAGATGTTGTAGAAAGAGTAGTTAGTAAGATGTTGGCTAAATTACAATTTACAACTGATTCTACCACAGGAATGTTAAAGATTCACAACGATGCTATGAGAGAATTTGAAAAGATTACCCAAGAGAACATCGAGTTAGATATACAAAGAATACTAGACGCTGCGATTAATACAGAAGTTGTTAATCAAAGAAAGTTGGCTAAACAACAATACTTAGAATCACAAGGATTTAGTGGAGGAGCAGGACAAATGCCTATGCAACAGGCATCAGCAGGTATGGCAGTAGCGGGACTAACAGGTAATGTTCAACAATATCAACAAGTACAAGGGGCTATGAATAATGGTAGTGGCTATCCTATTCCACCATCGGGAACTGATAATTATGGTAGGCCATATTGGATAGATGCTCAAGGACAAATGAGTTATGAGCCACCTTCAAGCGGTTTAGGTTTAGGTAGCGCAATTCAAAAAGGAGCAGCGTGGGCTAAATGGTTAATGTGAAGGTGATTCTTTGGTAAAAATAGAAGTGGTATTAGGCGATACTCCTACTACTATTACATGGACTGAACCTATCGCTAAAAAAAAGATGGCTGAATTTATATTCTTTGATTACTTAAACCCTAATAAATATACTAGAAAAGAACAGGAACTTATTAGTAGATTTAATAGAATCTATAATCCTAAAAAAGTAGCAAAAACCAGTAAGGGAATAGAGGGATTTACTAAAACTGAATATAAAAAAATATTTAATTCAGCCCTCTCTTACATACAAAATAATAAATTAGAAAAAATAATAGAGGAATTTAATTTAGAATTAGATGAAAAAACAACTTCTTTTATCGAAGAAGATAAAGGAAAAGAAGTTATTGATGAAAAACTAAGTGATTTGAATACTAATGTTCTCTCAAGAATATATGAACAAGAAGAAGTTTCTAAGAAAGCAGAGAGAGGACTAGAGTTAGGATTAACAGAAAATGAAGCGAAGGATTATTTTTTAAATAAAATACAGGTTCAAGTTGGCGGAGAAGAATACGAAGTAGAAACTGCCGGAAAAAAAGAGAAAAAAATGTCTAAAAAACCTATTAATACCAAACAATATATTATTGATGGGCGAAGGTTGTTTAGTGATGATGATAATGTCAAACTTAAAAAATTAAAAAAACTAGGATTTAGGCAAATTGGAATTGCTAAAAAACAAGATAAAGCAGGTAAAAGCCTTCTTGCCGGAAATGAAGGTAGAATAAATTTAGGAGAATCACAGGATTTGTATTCTTCTATTATAGAAAGAGATGAAGATGGAAAGCCAATAATGGAATCGGGTCAATATAAGACGGGGGAAGATAGGTCATATAAATATCAAAAAGTTCCTTTTGGTAATGAAAAAACAGGTGAAGAACTTAGGACTGTTAGCGATGCACTTATGATTAAGTTCGGTGCTGAATGGGAAAAGAAAAATAAAGACGGGTTAGTAAAAGAATATGAAAAACTAACTAAACCTATCAAAAAACTAAAACCAATCATTGATAAATATAGAACTATTTTGATGCGAGAGATTCAAGAAAAATACGAAGGCGAAGATTTAGAAATGGGAGAACTTAAAGAAGAGTATGAAAAATACTCCGAAANAGACGAAACTTTAGGAGAAGACTATACTATTANCATTGATGGTAAAACTAAATCAATAACAGAAGCAATAGTGGACTCATTCATGCTTATAGATAATAAGGCACTTAATAGAGTTTCTTTGATGGCGCAATATGAAAGACATAGCAATATTCTTAAACTAATAGAAATGATAGGAAATAAAAAACCTTATTCTTTCATTTCTAGTTTAATAAAACCTACTGATTATAGAGTAGATGTAAAGCAGGGAGATACTTCTTTTGTTACAGATAAAATGAAAGAAATACAAAAAGCAAAAACAGAATATGCTAAAGAGGAATTAGACGATTTTGAGGAAAAAAACCCATTGTATGAAAAAATAGGCGTAGAAAGAGAAAGACTAGCAGATAAAAAAATTGAAAAACATGCAAGAGATATGTTTGAAGATAGGAGCAAAGTAATAGATTATTTTATTAATCAACTTACAGATTTAAAACACATCTATTATATTAAAGTCACAATCGAAAAAATTCCACCTAAAAAAGATGGAGCAGACCCAACCTATACTATACGCTCTAATAAGAAACATGGTAAATCCGAAATGCTTAAGCAAAGGATATTAATTAATAGAAAATACAGTAGTGCTACTACTACTGTTGTAGATAAAACTAAGACTGATTATAAAATTATAGCAACTGCTAATAGTATAATAAACGAACTTAAAAGAAATATAACTTTATTAAAGAACATAGGAAGTGCATGACATGGCAATAGCATCATCCCCAAGCGACTACACATCTATTGATGTTGATTATTCAACAGGTAAAGGGTATTATACAGATAAAGATGCAGTATCGGATATGTTACAAGTCCCTGCATTTTCATCTTCTACTTATCCTAGTCAAGCCCAAGTTGGTAAAATCATAAAAAACATAGAAGGTATTGTTGATGATAAAGTAAAGAGGTCATACAGACCTATTATTCACAAAGATGAGTTCCATGATTTTGAATTTGTTAGACACCCAATGCAAGCATACTATGGTGGCTATGTTGGATTTATACAATTAGCCACAATGAAATTAAAGAAAGTAATATCCTTGAAAGTTTGGCAAGGAAATAGTTATCAAGAGTTGGCTTCGGCTCAAGCAAGCGTCACACTAAACCCCGATAGTTTTCAACATCTTAGAAAAATAACTTTACAACTCCCTAATAGCGGTGATACCTTTGAGTTGTTTTTTCAAGGAGAAGGAACTATGTCGGCTCACAATACATTCGACAGTAGATTTGGAGCAAAGACAACTGCAAGGGATATTTGCCATTTAATTAATGAAGAGTTTCCTGCGAATACTGCTCAATTTACAGGGGCTAATAGAGAAAAAGAAAGAACTTCTTCACCTAATAATTTAAGCATAAGTGATTTCTTTTATGCTTCTATTGACCCCGATAATGGATATAAGATTAATATTTCAAGTTTGTTAGCAGGAGAAGATGGTTCGGGATGCACAATAACACTTACAGATAAAGCAGGTCAAGATTCACAATCAACTTCGGAAGCATTTACAGATATGCAAGATATGAAAAGATTGGGTAGTTTTTGGAGTATTAAAGATGATGGAAGAATATTTTTCCTAAGAGATTATCCATATCATACTCAAAACTCAATTATAATTACTTATGTTGCGGGTTCTTCAAGAGTTCCTTCGGCTATACATAAAGCAACTACAATGTTAGTCGCTGCCGAACTACTAAGGCACGACGACCAAACAATAATGATTGCTGAAACAGGCGGTAATATTTCAACTAAAGAAAAGTATGACATTTTAACAAAAGAGGCTATGGACATACTGAAAGGAAAGGGTGATTTAGTTTATTTAATTGAGTGATTTCTATGCAAGAGATTAGCCTTTTTAAAAAATTTTTAGAAATAGAAATGGAAAGACAAAAGGCTATGCAAGAATTATCGGAAGTATTAGGAATTGATGTATCGTTTAGCAATAAAGAAATGATAAAGAACGCACAAGAAAATTTTAGCAGGGCAATATCTCAAAAAATAAGTGATGATTTTAAAAAAGCATTGAGGCGATAATATGGATGAAGTAAGTTTACTTATTGATTTAGTCTCTACTAATTGGAGTTCTTCTGTTACAACATTAATTAGCGAAGGAAAAATAACTGCCGACCATGCAGGAACTCCTAACTTTGTTGATGTTAGAACATTAGATAAGAATAGAGGAGTTAGATATGACTTAACGGCTAAAGATGTTATAGTATTCTTTGAAGACTCTCAAAATATAGAATATCCAACAGTTCACTTTGATGTAAGAAATGAAACTTATTCATTTACAATGCACATGAGAACCATACATGATGAAAGAGCCGGAACAGATGCTAGTTTTGGAAAAGATAGGCTAAAGGCTTTATACTTGATAGCCCGTCATACGCTTGAGCGAGGTCGTAAGGGATATACTGCAAGTGATGGTTCTAAGTTTAATCAAGTGTTTGTAGGTTCAAGAAGCGAGAGCAACGATAGAGCAAAGAGGTTATTCGGATATAAATTAACAGTAGAAGCAAAACGATTCGCATTAAGTATTCCCTAGTAAGTAAGTAAAGGAGAGGGGAGATAAGCATGACAAATACAGATATATTTTTAGGAAGTGGAGCAAGTTTAACATTCATACCGGAGTTAGACTTAAAGATTATTTTAGACAGTTCAAGTTCAAGCACTCAATTAGTTGCTGATGCTTTATGGAGTGACAATGTAAGATTGGTCGAAGATTTGTATGTTGGTTGTAAGGTTGATTTATACGACAATGGAACTTATGTCTCAACACATACTGTTTCATCAAATGACACAACTTCTTTTACTATAACCCCCGCACATACTTTAACTATACAAGATGCAACAGATTTTATTGTATTGCATGCTTATGGAACACCCGCCCCTACTACTAAAACAGGCTCAATTGCTAGATTAAGTGCTGACAATTGGTTGGGTCTTTTGGAAACTGCAACCTTCCCAAGTGTTGAGGTTGAGATGAAACAACTCAATCTTTCATTAGGAGGAAAAAGAAATTTTACTCATCAATACAAAGGTATCGAAACTTCTAGTGGTGGGAATTTAGCATACATTACAAATCATGGAGCATGGCTATATTATGCGCTAGGACAATGTTCTAAGGTTAATGCTACATTTACAGGTTCAGGTTCATTAGACCCTGCAACTCCACCTTATACTGCACATGCTAATAATGTTCATTATTTAGATATTGGAGAAACCGCTACCGCTAAAACATTTAGCGATACTTTAGAAGGACACACTTCAACAGGCCCTATATTTTATAGAACTGCCACTGATTCTTCATTTATGATACCTCCCGTAGCGCACCAAGATACTGCTACACATTTTGCATTACTTACATTACCTAGTCACAATGCTTCGGGTGTTATTCAAAACCCAATCAAATATACATTTGCAGAAGCAGACGGAGAAGACTTACCTTCTTTTGCTCTTGAACAAACGCTAAGTAAATTAGAATCTTCCAATACCTACAATACAGAAACGACGGCGGCTTCCGAGTCAAAGAATTTTGTTAGAATAGCAAGAGGCAATAGAGTCAATACATTAACTATGACGGCTAATGAAAATGAAGAAGTTAAAATGACTATGGATTTAAACACTAGAACAGTTCATACTCTAAAACAACAAGAAGCATACCAAGCAAGAGGAGGAAATTCGGATTTAACCAACACAACTCTATTTAATTATGGTAGCGGCTCAAATACTTTAGCAGCAACAGGGGCAGAATCGCTAGAGCCATTCTTTTTCTCAAGTGGTTCTTTTAGTATATTTGGACAACAATTTTTGAAGATAACTAATTTTACTTTGACAATCAACAACAACCTACAAGACAAGAGATTTTTAGGAATAGGAAATAAAAAGATAAAAGACGCTATACCTGCTCAAAGAACATATGAAATTTCTTTTACCGCTATGATTACTGATGATAAACTCTATGAAGAATTAGTTGGGGCTAATTCACAAACAGAAGAAATTGCCACCGATACAGTAGCGAATGGTTTATTAAATTTAGAATTTGATAAAGACAATGGAGAGAAGATAAAAATACAATTGAAAAATTATTTCTTAAGTGCGGCTAATGTTACTATTCCCGACGACAAAGGGCCAATTACTATTGAAGGAACAGTAATGCCGAGAGATTTACATTTGTGTGAAGTAACAACACATTGGGTTTTACAGGGGTGATTCTTTGGATAAAAGAGAAAAATTAAGATTAAAGGCTTTAGCGGAAAAACAAGAAAAGACTAAAGCAAAAAAGAAGGCTAAGGAGGAGAAAAAGAAAACTCCAATAGCCAAGTAATTAAATTCCACCAACACCGTTTGTTTGTTTGTTGGTTTTGAAGGTGGATAATATGACTGAAAAGAAAGTAATAAAAGATAAGAATGTGCTATTTGCACTACAAGAGCCTACGCTACACTATGTTAAAGTAGCACCCGAACA
>JGI25132J35274_1000107_pt1 | contig 21173 bp, 31 predicted proteins | sample ETNvirenome_6_30_FD_35274 | JGI IMG/M metagenome (IMG submission 35274)
TGTCTGCGACGTTGCTTTTCCTTAGGCTGTCGATCCTAGCCTGTAATTTTTCTGTGTCCTTTGCGTAGTCATCCTTGAGGATCTGTATCCTCTTCTGTGCTTCTGCTATCTTGATCGCGATCGTTTTCTCAACTTCTGCTATCTTTTTGGCGATCTCTTCACGCTCTTCTTTCTGTGATGCTTTCAGTTCGGCCGCCGCTTTCTCCTCATTGAAGAATGATTTGTTTGAAGTTAGAACGTCGCTGACGTCCTTGTCAAGTGTTCTCAGCCTATCATTTAGGTCCTTCAGTGTTGTTTTGAGTTGGTCGTTGAGATCCTTCACAGTGTTGGTCTCGACCGCAAGTAGTGTTTTGAATTTGTCTTCTGCGTCCTTGAGGCTCTGTATCTCTATGTCAAGTGCGCCTGTGTTTGACGTAGTTGTACGATTGAGCGTTGACTCCAATCTCACGATCGTGTCTTTCTGTCTCTTGATGTATGTCTCTTCCGACGCAATCTTGCTGTTGATGATCTCAATACGTTGTGTGACAGTGTCTTCCGCTAGATTCTGCTCAAGGTGTGCCTTTGACAGGAATCCAAAGATACCCATTGATGTTATACAGATCAACACAATGACTGCCGTGGTAAGGTATGTCTTCAACAGCCAGCGGGTGTGCTTCCAGTTCCTGTAAAGCCATGAGGCAGTGACCAGTTTACCCACTTCCAACACTGAACCCATAATGACCACAGGCCAAAACGCTCCAGGAAAAATTGTTGCAAGTCCAATAACGGAGTAGAAGATTGCAACTCCAGATATGGACAACGCAGATAGTAAAGTGAGTATCGCTATAAACATTATAAAGTGTATTTAATATAACAGATAGCCTGTTTTAATGCTATTGAAAGTTTTGGTAAATATGTTTATGGCACTAACACTTTTATCAGGTTTTCAAAATACATTAAACAGGCCTACAAGGCCTTTCCAACCTAACGGTATCGCTCATGCAACTAACACTGGCACACCTGCCAACACAAAAGCAGATAGAGCCACTACAAAGGCTAAATGGGCTATCTGGGTGGCGGCTTGGAAGGCAACATACAGAGCATCAGGTGATCACTCAACAGAATTCACCACATCAGGATCTGGAATCACCTACGCAGACGATTAAAAAAATCCGTAACTAGGGTTTAATTGCAATATCAAATCTAAAACTAATGATTATTCAGCGGTGTCGCTGTCAGCGTTGTCAGTTGGTAATTCACTTGCCAACGTTGGTCTGAAACCAGATACCATTGTTGCTGTATCTAGTGCTTCAGTGACTGTGATTTTATCCATTATCTCGTCTTGTGATACAAGTAACACAGGTGCCGCAGTTATTTCTTCATTTGATATGAGTCCTGCTCCTGAAGTTGGATTGTACACTTGCATTCTCTCTGTGAATGTGCCGTAAAGTGCTTCTGAGATCTTGTCTTTGATGAATCCTAATTTAGTAGTTGTTGTAGTTGAACCGTCACCTGCTGTACCTGTAGTAGGAATGAAATTGTCGTTTTCATATACTAGACCAAACTGTAATTTTGTGATTGGGTTGTCTCCAGCATCACTGGCATACGTACATAGTAAGTTCCTAACACTTACATTTGATCTAACCTGTAGTAATTCTAACATTTTCTTGTACCTTAATGCACCTCTGTTGATCAATCTTGACTGTGCAAGTGTAGTCGGTGCAGTGGCGAAGTCTTCAGCAACGCATGGTGATATCCTACCGCCGTTGTTTGATTCCGTGTCTAAAAATCCTGATGTGTCTATGGAAACCATGTAAAAAGCCTGTTGCGGCTGATCATGTGGTATTCTATTTGCTTTAGGTATAACAGTTGCCATTTGTAAAATCCTTTATTATAAACTTATTTATACTGATTATTTATAAAAAGACCAACTTGGAGCGCCTATATATTTGCAGGCATTGTTGGTCATGTGGCGTTCTTTGCCGTTTACTTTGATGTATGCTTGGTAGGTACGGCAGTATCCGCCTGAAATTGGGTATGAGTGGATCACACGCACTTTGCCAGCGGCCAGACGCTTTTTACTGTACCAACTGACTATCTTGCCATTCTCTGTGTTTGTTAGAGCAAAGAACACCGCTGATTCGTGCATCTTTTTCTCTGCTCTGTTTAGGCTAAATCTCATGTACTGTGTTCTTCTAAATAGGAAAGCAGGCATACTGTATTTCAGATCGTCTCCCAACCATTGTGGTGGAGGCATTTTGCCGATGTATCCGTCACCGTCTCCGGGTGTTTTCTTGTCCGCCAATGCTGTGGTAGACAGCAACAGGCTAATCAATACTGTGATAACCTTGAACGATCTCATATTCTCCATTCATCTTGTGACATGCTATTTGTCTCTGTGTTATAACCACCTCTCCAACTGGCATATCCCAAGTGTACATCTCACAGTTTTTTGCGATGCCCATGTCAAACAAAAAGTCTGATGCACCATCGTTGCACACCATTTTCTCTTCTGTAAGATTTTGTAGCACTTCGCCTTGTTCATTGACAACTTTAACTTTTGTAATTTCTACGTCGCAGTACTGATCATTCCATGGACCTCCTGCATTTACTGTGGTAGAAAATATTACGAGTGCCAGGGTCAAGAACGCAAGGGCGATAAGATAGTAGATGTTTCTCATGTCCTAGCCTATATGTTCAAATTGCTTTTCTTGATCTCTATCAAGACATATGCTCTATAACTTTTGTTTCTAGTCATAAAGATCTCAGATTTAGTAACCACGTAACCCTGTGCGATCATGTCATCAATTTTGTTTATGATAACGTCCTCTGATTGTGTAGTCACAGTCAAGTCTTCGTTGTCACCTGTTTCTGTTTTCTTGATAGTGGTTGTCCCGTTAAGTTCACCGTCTACTCTGTCAATCAGTTTGGCCTTTGCCAATAGAACTGCTTTCTTAAGTGCCAGTTCCATGTCGGGCGATACAGCAGTGCCAGACTCTACGTACTTGAACATAGTCTCTCTGTCGTACTTGACATACCATTTGGGAGTCTGTTTCACAACTCCTGTTGTGTTCATGTCAGGCTTAACTTTGTATGTGCCAGAACATTGTGCTAGGAATAAACCTGCAACCAAAATCATGAACATTTTTGTTATGTTTTTCATTGTGTCCTTATTTGTTAAATTTTGCAACCTGCTCTGACAAGAAGTCAAACATGCCAGCAACATCGAAATCATTGCTGAACTGTGCCCAACCATCACCTATCATCGGATAAACCGCTAGGAAGATTGCAAATAGTATTATTAGTCTAATCATAAAACAATTATAGCATAATTTCCAAATACGTCAACCGTAGTTGATCTTGCTAGAATGGTTGATTTTATTGACTTTTTTTAATGTGATGTACTGAATTTTTAGCACTCACAAAACATTCTGCCCAATTACCAGCACTCATGTATAACCATCCAAATGAACTTCCACAATCTCCTATTACATAAACATCTTTATCTACGATTTCACCAAACGAGTTCAAAGGTTGGTGATTTAGGTCATGCCTTGGTCCGCCTTGTGTATTTCCAACTGTGGGATAAACTGGTGCAACGTAGTAAGGAGGTGTGTTCAAATCAATAGCACATCTGTCAGGTCTGTCGAATTCGTCTTCTCCGGCACTGACCTTGTCAAAAGTTTTAAGGATCTCTTCGGATTGACATCCAATAAACTCTGCCACTTCGTTGATATTGTTACATTTTTTGATAATCCCTAATTCTATTTCGTGCATATTGTCTTCGGTCCAGTTTTTATACTCTATATTCGGCATATTGAACGTCACACTGCCCCATGGACCCTGCAACCTTCCTTGTTCTGTGCTGATAAAATAAGATGGCACCCGCGGGTACTTCACTGCATCGCTGTCAAAGTAATCCATTGCTCGTGCTCCGGTGTCTGAATAATAACTAGTCCATTCGTTCATATACCTTCTACCTTTTTGGTCAACCACGATATGATTCACAGGTTTATGACTTTTAGCCAAATGCCTTTGTGTAGGGTTCCAAGCACCTAGTCCTTTCAACCTAATGCCAAATCCAGCAGGATGTTTGAATCCATATCCGGCGTGGAAGTGCCACATGTGCCAGTTTTCTGCTCCCCAACTGTTGACCAACTTTATTCCGTCCCCTGTGTTGCCGTCAAAGCCATTGTGCATGGTTGGACCCAACTGCCAGTTTCTTTTTTGTAGTTCTGGATCTGCTTCGAATCCTCCTGTGGCAATTATAAGTTTGTCATATGAAAATTTGTCATTCACAGTCTTTGTTTTACGATCCACTTTGGTTATAGGAGTGCCAAAGTATATAGGCACGTCTCTTCTTCTCACCACCTTGTCTACCGTGCCATAAAGTTTCCACCCTACCGCTTGACTTCTCGGCACTGCATTAGGATAGTCTTTCTCTAGATCAATCGCATTTGCCTCATCAATACGAGCAACATCAAGACTGTCCCATCCAGGAAATCCATAATGGTGCTGTGCAATTTCAGAGTCCGTGGTTTTGATATACTTTGGGACTGACCCAACTTCGGATGCAATTGATTTGAGATCATCGTAGATCTCAGTCATGCCTTTGGCGAGTGCCAACAATACATCATCTGGACAGGTTCCGTTGTTGGTGTGTTTTAGATAATTGAAGGTTTTTTCAGCGTCACTACTACATCTGACTTCTCCCCCTGCCAGTATGCTTATGCCTCCTGCGTATGGTTTCTTCTCCAAGACACAGCAAGAAAGTCCAAGTTGGCTACACCAGTAGGCCGCTAGAGCACCACTGAGGCCATATCCTGCAATCACAACGTCATACTTTTTCATAACAATGTCTTTATAAAACCTATACCGTCAATACCTAAGTAGATGATGTACATCAAAGTAAATCCAAAACTTCTCCTGCTCCATGCGCCGTACATTAGAAAAGCGGTNGCAATAAGGAAAAAGATGTATGCCAAAAACATCGGAGGGGTGGGCGAATACCACATCAATATAAGTGAAGCCACAAGATTAGAAAGCATTCCTATTACTTCGCAACAGAATCTAAAAGGATTCGATTGATAATCTTGTCTTATCCATTCTAGTGTTTTCCTTCTCCCAACCCTAGCCATTTTTGCCTTTCACGAATTCGGACATCTTGAGAACAGTTTTCAATTCCATTTTACACGACGGCTGAAGATATCCAAGTCTAGTGGTTTCGTTGTGTAGTTCAAGTCTCCTCCTTATCCTTTCTCTGACGTCGAGGTCAGGATTGCTTTCGGCAATCCACGTGTATGATGCCCCGGGTTCATGGAAGACGTCATTCCCGTTGGGTGCTTTGATACCTAGTTCTTCAATCATGCTAGGTGAGGCTATTGGCGTGTCCGGAACTATGTGCATGGTCGTCCCCCAACGCATGAATTCTATCACACCTGCCTTTGAATATTTTTGGTATTTTCTCAAATCATGTAGATTTTTTTCATGATCTGCCAAAGTTTCAGTTGGATAACAAGTGATCATTAAAAATACGTTCGGTATCTGCCAATATCCACATTGTTCAAGATGGTACTCTATATCCTCGTCGGTAAACTTCTTCTTCATATGATTTCTAACAGATTCGCTGAATGATTCTATCCCTATGGTCAACTGTCTACAGCCTGCGTGATACATGGCCTCGTAATGAGAGGGAGGCATTTGATTTCTTGGTCTGCAAATAGCCTGCCCGAGATATCCTACTTCTTTGAGATCTTTATGTTTTTCTTTCTCTTCTGCCAACAGGCAGTTGAATTTGTAGAAATTACTGGTGGATCCATTAATCAAACTATCTGTAAAATCAAATCTTGTCACTCCATTTTCATAATAGTGATGTTTTATCTCTTCTACAATGTTTTCGGCACTCCTAAACCTAAACTTAGGCCATATATTTTCTATGTCACAGAATGTGCATTTACGAACACAACCCCTAGATCCGGTTATGTAAACTTTTTTCTCTTCGTAATCACCAAGTTCAAAATTTTGATAAGTTGGAAATGGAAATGAATCTAGTTCGTCGTCATGGTACTTTGTTTTGCCGTTAGAGAACAACAACGACAGAGGATTCTCGCCTTCGCCTAGAATCAAATGCTCTATGTATTTGTTTTGATCATTCCAATCTTTGAAATACACATTGGTGTCAGGAAATTTACTAGACACTCCGTTACCACCTACTATTAGTTTGTATGGTTTTATCTTCTTGCCCTCGTGCTCTATTATTAATCTTGCTATGTACAGGCTCCAGTAAGAGAACACACTCATTAAAAGATACTCACAACTGGCGGGCATGTTTGCAGATGTGCCTTTGTCCCATAATTTTAATATTTTGTTTTTAAGATCCTCAGGGATATCATTTTGCAGTGAGACACACCAATTGTCGACCATTTCCCATTCATCTGACGTGAGATTTTTATTAAGATATAGATTGAAATCAAAAATTTTAGTGTTAAGTCCACTAGATTGTGCGACGCCTTGTAGAATCCCTAATGCGGCCGGGGGAGCCACCAAATCATATTTGGGTATACTTGTTAATAGAATAGATTTCATTTCAAATTATCTTCAATTTCTGTTATCAGACTATCCAACTTTGTTAGTCCTAGTTTTTCTTGTATGGTCTGTGTGTCGATATCTAGATATTTTTGTTTACTCGTAATGATATTGCTAAAATATTTGTCAAAAAAATCCCTTTGCAAATCTATTTCTATCATGTGATCCCACGGTGTGATTTCTGCTAGGCCATAGTTTACCAACAGGTTGTTGATCCTGACTAACGGTTTGATCTTGTAAGGTTTGATATAAAACTTTAAATTGCTAGGTAAACTTTGAATTTCAAAAACATGTTCTTGTTTTTTAGATTCTCTGACTTTAAGTTGGTCATTCTCGTAAAACTCACAAGAAAATGCTTCAGGTGAAGTGAGAGTGATTGTTTTTGGAATTTCGGTATCTGACATCTAGGATATTTAATTCCTACGCATTGTCGATATTTCTTTTGCTCCTTCTTCGTCCCATATTGGAACAAGGTTGCTTTTGTGCATCAGTCCAATGCCGATTAGTTTTCTTTTACCAGAATATTTCATCTCTTCTTTCTTGCCTCCGCCGTTGACAGGTATCTTGTCGCCACACTTGGGATGATTGGGATCTNGTGTATACTTNGGTATGTCATAACCTTTGAATTTCTTTGCCTTCTGTTTAAGTGTGTAGTTGTCTAGGCCTTGCGACTGCAACCATTCCTCATGGTTTGCCTGTGCATCTCTATTCCTACGAGAGTTTTCTATTTTCTTCTTGATACGTTTAGGCAGTTTCAATTGTATGAATCCCATTCTATATTATACTGTTAAGGTAATTTATTGTCAACTATAGTAGAAAGTATTATTTTTTGGTAATCTTCGTTGGTGCTCCATGCCGTCATACCCGATAACAATTGACTATAATTCCACTCGCCGTCTGCTATCTGTACTTCTCTGTAGGTTCTGAATTTCTCGTATGCAGGATGGGTGTTCAATATCCTTACCATATCTTTCACAGATTCGCACTTGCTTTTGTATTTCTTCACACCCCACTCTGCATCTAAGTTACCAAGTGCTTTCATGTGTGGTGTGTTCTCCAAGTCCCAAGTTCTAACACCAAAAAGTGCATTGCCTTCCTTTGCAAATCGTGATTGTCCCCAGGCACTCTCTATGCCCGCCATTGCAATTACAATGCTGATAGGAACACGTTTATCTTTATCTGTGGTCCAATTTAGATATGCTACACACTTTGACGTCGCATGGATGAAGGAGTCCTTGTCATTGAACACGAACTCTGGTTCTTTCAATCCAAGTTCTTCAACTATCCTCATCTCTTTCCTGTGTACTTCGTCTTCGATCTGTGTTGTGGTGTAAGTGTTTGGATTGAAGGTGCCGGCTATGTAGGTGGCAACTATTACGAAACCAAATACGATTGCTGTGTACAATGTTTTTTTAAGAACTTTTTTCATAAAACAGAATGCGTGGGGCCGAGATTTTTTTGCATATGGCCTTGATCGGCACTATGGGGTACTCGAGCCCACTTGCTTGGACGCATCTTCAATTTATACTGCAACTTTAGATTCTGTTGCTGGTTCTGTTGTTTCCGCTTCGTACTTCGCTTTGTACTCTGCTTCTGCATTTCTCATAGCATTGTTCCAGTCTGCTTTTGATAGGCCTGTGAACCTTGTTATGATACCATCACTCATGATCTTGAAAGACCCACACAACTTGTGAGATCCATCATCTGCGATCTTGTGAACTACACCTGTAGCCTTACCATCGGCGTTCTCTCTGCCCATGATATACATGTAGTTTCCTGATCTACCTCTCCACTTGTTATTTGTCTGCGTGTCTTCTTGGCATCTAGATCTCACTTGATCTAAAACCAAACTTGCTTTTGCTGAACATTTATACATGTCTTTCTCCTTTGTTACCATTATTATACATGGTAATGGTATAACCGTCAACCTGGCTAAAAACCGCAATTTTACTAGATTTTGAAACCGTTTGGAAATAATTCATCAACTGTTTTTGTGGAGTTTGTGTCCAATGATTTAAAGGGTGCGAAGATTCCAACATCGGCTAATTTTGCATTTCCTTTGTTGAACCATTTTCCATCACCTATGCTGTTCAAATAATCAACACCATTCAAATATTTCTTATAAAATTCTGGGTAGTTCGTTGCCATAAATTTGAGAGCCCTAGATTCCTTGTAACTTTCTGCCTCGAATTCTTTTTCACCAATGCCAATTGGCGTTTTCAAAATAAATTTCCTAAACTTCCCGTCATTATTTCTTACACAACCATTACGTATAATTTGGTATTTTTCATCTTGTGAAAAACAAAATTTATTCCATTCATTTTCATCACTTGTGTAATTCATTATGGCTTTTTTCAGTAGTTGGCATTGCTTCGTGAAGATCAATGGATCGTCGTCATAGAACAAATGGAAACTTTGATTGCCGTCGCCAAGTTGGTTATCGTATTTGGTGTCCATGTAAAAAGCGTACCACTCCCCATTTTTGAAAATAATATTTGGTTTGTCCATCGCTACAACATTTACAGTGCCACGTGGCGAGTCAAGCAGATGAATTGATTGGTGTTTCCTGCCCAATCTCATAGACCAATAGCCTTCATTCTTTCCTATGCTCTTATGATTTTCAAAAAAATAATCATTACTGTACCAGTCTTTGTATTCAGCCATTGTCGCCTTTTTCACCGTGATCTTTGTGTTTGGTATCTTAGAATGAAGTTTTTTCAAATATGGAGTGGCTACCTTATCTATCTCCCAATCTGAATCAGGTATGCCGGAACCAACAGTTATAATCTCATCAATGTGTATTTTGTTATCAATGAATGCCTCCAGCATGTATGTGCTGTCGATCCCGCCGCTGAACCATAACCGCACATATTCGTACTGTTGTCTAATCCTGAGAGCACTACGTCTACAAAGTTCCTGTAATGATTCTTCTGGCTCTACGTGTATAGGTAAATTTTTCATCCATGTAGGAACATTAAAGTTCACCTGTTCATTATTTTCGTTGGCCCACATAATGGCCTCAACTTTGTAAAAGGTCTTCTTGTTTCCTACAGAATAATGATAAAGATTTTCAAACATTTATGACAAGTACAACAAATAGAGCACACGTGCTATGCCGTCAAAACTATCAAACAATAATAGAATCAGGATAGTGGGAACATGGTCTATTTTGAACTTTCTTGAAAGTAGTCCTAATGCCAGCGAAACTAGAAACACAATCAGATAATAATATAATTGATCTGCCATGAATCCTATATGGAGAATATTGAAAATGAATAAGGTAGACAGAGAGGCCAGTAGCCAGCCAAAATATTTTACGAAAAATTTAGTCAGATGTATGACCAAATTGTAACACATTATACCGCTAACAACGGCTCCAATGACCAATGCCACCATCAGTTTTAGCATGAAGTCTTGTGTGACCAATGACTCAACGTCCCAGCCGACCTGTGATGCTATATTGATCAGTACAACTTCACTGCTTTGAACCGCTATCCCTAGCACCAACAACGGAATAAGCATAGTCACTTGTCCGGCATTGTTTGATGTTTCCGCGGCACTGACTCTTGCAAGGGCATGATCGGCATTGTCCTTAGGATAGAATTTGTGTTCTATGTTGTAGGCAAGTTGACTGCTGATTGTACTGCCAACGAATGGAATCAGACCGCAGATCGATCCAATGGTGCCTGATCTTATCATGGTCGTAAATTTGATCGGCGAGGTGATTTTCTGATTGCTTACATCGAGATACTCGGGTCTACTCTGGGTGACAACTTCAAAAAGCATGGGCATCGCATATAATCCAAACAGAACCGGGTACACCGGTATACCTCCACTCAGATACATGTTTCCGAATACCATAAAATCTTTATTTGTCGCGGCATCAAAACCAACCTTGCCTAAGAAGAAGCCAAATAACATTAGTAGGCAGTTGACCCATATTTTGTTACCCTTCCATACACTCAGGAACATCACTGCAATGGCCAACATGGTAGCAATAACATCAGATCGTAGAAGCCATGGGTAATGCTTTGCCTGTGCGACAGATATCCATAATAACAGCATTCCGAATGCCACACCGAAAAGACTGCCCAACATGGTGTTGCGAAGTGCATTCAAGTTCTTTTGAGCATTCACTATTGTGTTACGTTCTTTCAAAATTGGTACACTTGTGACTTCACCAAGCAGACCAAAATTCAAAGCACTCACACTACCGCTGAAATCCCTTGCTCCCACCACTATGGCATAGAACATGATTATGGTCGCCACGTCAAAGGTGACGAGTAATGGATACATCAAAATTAGTAGAAGTGTTGCTCCGAGAGCCGGCATGAGGCCGACCAGTAGTCCTATGAAGGGTGCTGAGATTAAGAGAAGCCAGTCCATGGGGGTGTATTGGTGCCCGAAGGCACCAATATGATTAGACGATTAGTTAGGTAACTTCTCGTCGATTGCCGCGATAGTCTTTGCGTAGTTTTTCACTTTTGGATCAGGATAAACGTATTTCTTTCTGTCCATCCATGCTTGCCAATCTGCACTTGACTTTTTCACAGCCGCGAAGTCTTTTCTCAACTTCTTCATCTGTTTTTTAGAAAGGTTAACTGCTCTCCAGTATAAACCTAATTGCAGTTCTGGCTGTTCAAAATTTGGCAAGTCCTCACCAATCGATTTGATGCCTTGAACTGTTTGGCCGGCACTCGTGTAGAAGCAAGTCGCTTTGCCTTTTTCTACCCATCCTGCTCCGCCAGTAGTCATACCCATGTCTACTTCACCTGAGAAGATCGCATTAGTCACTTTCTTAGAACCTTTGTAAGTCACGTAAGTGTGATCTGTGCCTAAATGTGCCTGTAATTTGTCCATCCAGTTTCCAAGTTCTTCGTTACCAACAAGATCAATCGCAATCGTTAACTTCTTTGTTTTGAAGTCTTCGATAGAGATGTTTTTCTCGTTTGTTGAACAGAAGTACCATGGTGACCAACTGATTCCGCCAACAAGGTCTCCGTTAGCCGCTGGTAGGTAGATGTCATCGCTTTTCGATGTGGTCATACCTGTGCTCCATGCTAGAATCATTGGTTTATCTGTTGACGTGTATGTTTCCTTACTCAACTTTGCGTTAGTTGTTACCTTAACATCAACGTCCCAACCCTTTGCACTTAACTCAGATGCAAGGATCTTTGACATGCCAGTAAAGTTTCCAGTCTTTGAAAAAGGTGAATGGAAAGTTACCTTTGTGCCTGCGTACACGTTGGTCATGAACATCAACGTGAATAGTGTCGTTATTATTTTCTTCATTTTTTTTCCTTCGTTATATTAATATACACCACAAGTTTACATTAACAAGTGGCGGTTGTCAAGAGCGGGATGACAGAAAATTGCAATAGGAATATATGAAGATGCTATCTCATATCATCCTGCTCTGTGTGTATAGGTGTTAGCGAAGAAATCGCGTACGGCACGGCCCGTGCTTCAAAGCACTGCGTCGTTTTTTCTGCCGACGTCATCTGAACGATGGCGCTACAGGAATATTTATTTCAGGCTGGCCAGGATGGCGGCTTCTTTTGATTTTGCCTTTTCCGCTCTGATCCTGTTTTCCTCTTCGATCTCCTCCGCGGTCTTGACCTTTTCTGGCTCTAGTTTGGCTGGCGGATCTATAGGAAATCCGGTGTTGTCGAACCATCTTCCATCTGCCGTTGTTGTGCAGGCGCTGTAGAAGTTCTTCTTCTCACCTGTGATCACGTCTTTCCTGGTTATCAATCTTCTTTTCTTGTACAACTTACCAGTGTATGTGGATCCATCCTTTTGTAGCAAGTGGTCGTCATACAGTGATCCATATACCCTGTCTATCATGATGTATTCATCGCCATCCTCATCTTTTTTGCGTTTTGCATTATCGTACGTGGACGGTAATTTGTGTAAGGTGTTTGGATAGAACCTGTTTGTGTATGAATGATATTTCTGTTGAGCGAAGGGTTTTGGTGCGGAGTCCGTGATCTTCCCCAGTCCTTCCAGCAGTTTCTTTGTTTTTTCGCTTGGCATAATGATTAACTGTCACCAAGGAGGCCTAGACCAGGCTCGCCTTTGGCGTAGGACTGTCACCCCACCTCCGGCTTTTAATATCCATTCATCGACATAGAGTGTCTCCAAATAGAGTTTACAAATGAGGACTGGCTTTGACCGCCCCGGTGATTTGTTATCTTAATTATACACAGATCTGGTTAAATGTCAACCACTCCCAACATCTTGAAATGATCCTGTAAGGTGTAGGCGTCTAAATCAATCGCATTGCCACGCACATCTTTTATGGTTTTTGTATAACCTGCCAACTTATACCTACGGAATGGATACTGCCAGTTACCTGCTGTCTGCCAATCACCTTCGAGTACATGCTTGTCGGCATCGTCTATCATGCACAACGGCATCTGTAGTATCAATTGTGCTGATATCTTGTCATGTAGGTATGCAGTTATGATCTTGTTCTGTGGTATCACGTGTTCAAGGTGTTGTTTGCCTGACATGTCCTGTGCCCGATAATGATAACCCATGGGTGCCAACTGCTTCTGCATTGATCTTATGTAAAGCACCAATGATGTTTTGATATGCTTCTTGGTTACTTGACTCCAACGATCATCAAACAGATCTGCCTTCATGTGATCTATATAGTCAGCCAGTTCTTTCAACTCTGGCCTACCCTTGCTCTTGAAGTTTATTTCTGGCAGGTTAGTAAGGTTTTGGTAATCTATCATTGAACTCCTCTTCTGTTATCATTTCAAGTTCCACTGCATCTGCACCATCTCTGTAGTGTTTCTCAACTTCAGCAAGGACATCTTTCCATGGTAGGCCATATCCGTATTCTTCTTCGTCCTCAAAGAAATTTATGGACTCTGGCACACACTTGGTTACCCTACATATGTAATAACACAATTTACTTGACATACTTGTTGAAGGCAGTCTGTGCCTCTGACTCTTTTGCTATGTCACCGTCCTCTAATTTTAGAGTAACATTAGGCATATAACTGGGCTCAAATGTTCCGTCTTCTATAAGATATAGTTCTCGTAACAAGTGTGCCATTGCCACTGGTGCGTCCCAACCAACACCGTTTGCGTGTTGCCATTGCTTCTTGGTTGCGGTATGTATCAGTGTTGCACTAGGACAAACTTTCTTTGCTGTCTCAAGCATTTTAGTCATCCAATCGTTTGGCAATCTCTTTAACCTTTTAGCCTCTTGCCCCATTTGGTATTGTTTCATCAATCCTATGAACAGACCCTGGTTGATCTCTCCACCCTCTTCATCACCATACACATTCTTGATTGACAACAATGCATCAGTTAATCCTATAGGTCCTGCCATCTTTATACCCTTATAAGCATAATCAAAATGTGAGAAGTAATGCTTGTTAGGTCCACACTTGCCGGGACTCTTCCTTACACGTTTAGGTTCGAGATCGATCTCACAGGAATCAAATACTTCTTGAACCATGTGTGCTGTCACCACCCTTTCTGTTTCAGTTTCGCCCATCTTGAATCTATGTAATAGGCATCTGTGTATCTCTTCTGTACCTGCTCTTAATATTCCTGAGTCGTTGACTATCTCAAATGCTTCTGCATCAAAGGCCGGCTCATCTGTTTCCACTATTGTAACTGGGATCTTCTTCCAACCAAGTAGTGCCAGGGCAACTGCCCTGTGTTGTCCATCAAATATGTAGAGTGTATCTCCGTCGGAACGTTTAACCGCTGATACAGGACAACACACCCTAGGATCGAATTTCTTCATGATGTTCATCACGTGTCCCGCCCTTACATCTCTCTGCACTGAATAATTGAATGCGAAGTGTTCTAGTGGATGATCTTCAACACCCTTGGGCAATAGTCTGCCTTTTGCGATTTGATTCTGTAGATTTACTTTTGCTTCTGCTAATTTGGCGTTCCAGTTTGGAACATCTTCTGGTGCTTCTTTCTTAACTTCGTTTACGACGTCGAGAAGCATTTTTACTTTGCTCATATGATCTCCTATGGTTAATGAGTGCAATCGAGGGCAGATTCCTACAATAGGATAAACCCTAAATTACCATACTATTATAGCACAGATTTAATATCCGTCAACCTATGGCAAATTAAATATCACAGATGGAACTTGAAATTATAACAAAAAACACTTCAAATGGCATTAAACTAACCGATTTAGCCAAGCAAATCACGGAATACACAAATCCAACAATTAAAAAAGAATGGTACAAGATCACAATGCCATGTGGCAGGCATGACATCAAAGACATATTGATAGATAATGAATCGATTCGGCATTGTCTCAACGCTGGAATACAGACCAAGGATGGGTATGAATTATGGATACATGGCGACCTATCGGTGCTGTTTTCACGTATAAGCGATAGGATCGCACAGGACGACCTACTGAAGTTTATTGACCTGCGTGAAAAATATTTGATCACAGAAAGTTGGAATGAAATCGTTGAAGGCAATTTCATACCAAACAGTGTGAAGAACTTTTTTGCAAATGGAGATGGACCAAACTGGTTCCACAAGGATGATTTTAATTCATTGCCTTACGTTCAATATGAAGGAGCAGATTTAGATACAGACGTCAACCTCGACGAGGATCTAACCTACATCGACACAAAATTCAATGGTCAGGGCAAGTGTAAGTCATTACAGGCACAACCTGTGCTACCAACTATAAAATTAGATCAAATTAAAGATAATCAACTAAGACATGCCATGGCACAGTTCGGATTCAAGGAGATACTACAAATGCAGTATGTTGAACTACAGCCAAATTCCGTGTTGCCGGTGCATAAAGATGATTTTACGTATGAGAACGGCAGGGAAATAATCAAAGGACCAACACAGTTGTATTGGATTCTCTCTGGGGACACCACAGGCATCAAGTTCAAATTCAAAGATGTGGGTCTTATTGATACATCACGTCCGATTTTTATTAACAATAAAGATTTTGTACACAGTCTGGTCTACACTGGCAATAGCACTCGGGGTGTGTTCCTGGCGTATGGAATCAGATAGATCTTTGATCATGTACGTATAGGCATGAGTGTGCCTCGCTGTCAACATAATACCCATACTCGACAAACGTTTGCATCATGCTCTTTGCTTTCACATCAGCGGCCATTAGGCATTCTGCTTCTGTCCTGTACCATTTGATTGGATCCTCTTCGAACAGTGTGCATGGATTACCTAACGTGCATATGACTACAAGTACTTTCCACATAATATTAATTACCTCATTTTCTTTTTCCCTAAGAGATCCCTCACAGTCTCCCTACAGGCCTTGTGCCAGTAGACACCAGACTCACGCAGTTTCTCGTTAGATACACGCAACTTCTCCATCTTGCGTTCTATGATTCTGTACTGTCCTTTCGTAAGGCTCTTGCCCACCAACTTCTCCAGCCTGTTCAGTACAGAGTCTATGTCTGGACAGGTTATGTCTGGAACCTTTGGCGCCTTCTTCCTGATCTTTGACCAATAAGAGGTCCTCTTTTTTGCTTGGGGCACATTAATATTTAGGCCCGTAGGTTGTGATGTGAAGTGCTACTATAAGTTATGTGATGTGATTAAAGTAGGTGATAGCAACCAAAAACCAACAAAGATGTGTAAACCGCGATGATAGTCCACATCAACTTGGTCATTTAATTCCGTGCCTCTTCTCGTGATCTCTGTGGCCTTTGTGTCTGCCCATGTAATACTCACCAGGCTCGTAGTCCCAGACCTTGCCGTGATGACCACGTGCATCTGCCCAGGCCATTCTTATTTTGGCCAGCATCTTTACTAATGGGTTCTTGCTCACTCTCACTTCTTGTCTAACGTCCTATCTTTTTCTTTCTACCTAGTGGTATCTTTTGATCTTTAACGAAAAGTTCTCCTGCTTTCGTCATCCACTCGATAGTTATCATCTTCGCTTTAGAACTGCCCTGAAATGATTTCACAGCCTTCTTGAAAGAAAGTGCTTCGACCTCTTTTGTCTCTGTCCCGTCACTGATTTTGAATATTCTATTTTTTGGCATATAATCTAATTTAGCACAAAGTTGACAGAACGTCAACCTTAAGGTATAATTATATTTGAGTTTGTTGACTAAAAATCAATAGGCGGTGAAGACCTGGGTGCAATTCCCAGCCACTCCACCATTTAAGCAATGAAACTTGAGGGGTGGAATTAGGATCGATTCACGTTCAAACTTTTTACGAGAACTCCCAGTAGGCACGAGGATACGTCCAGTTTTTAAATGCAAACAAAAGAGCATTAGGGTTTGCTGACCTTACAGTCGGCATGCCTGCATTGAGATTAGCGGCGTAATAACCAATTATCTCAGGGGTTTGGCCCACCTGGCAACAGAACGGGCCTTAAATACAGTATGTTCAAAATGTTTGCAATCATGTGTATTCTCGTCAACGGCGAGCCACAATGCACCTACTACAATGACGCACTACAACAGACTTTCGACGACAGGATTGTATGTGAGGAGGCCGCGGGAGCGAGGTTCTATGAAATGATGGAGGCTTTTGAATATTATGGAGTTCCTTACGAGGAAATCAAAATAGGCTGTGAGGAGATTGACTCTAATTCTTAACAGCGTACCAAACGTCTTTACCTGTAACTTTATAATTTTGACCGAACGCCTCCCTGACTGACCGTGCCACAGGTGTCCAGTTGTAGTCATCTCCCATTGAATAACCACCTTGCTTTAGTTTAGGCAAGTAGGCTTTGATTTCGTTCTTAACAAATGGGTATGAATGGTCCGAGTCGTGGAATATGAAGTCCATGCTGTTGTCAGGTATTTGATCTATAACGTTCAGAGATCTGCCCTTGATAATCTTGATACGGTCTTCCCACAGTCCTGCGTCCTTTCGAAATCTCTGTTCGTTGGCATTGTGATCCCACACCTGTCCTTGGTGTTTGAATTCCTCTAATACCAACTCACCTCCCCGAAAGATAGGTTTTTTGTTGTACTGCCAATCGTATTCTGGGTTGTCGTCCTGTACTTCCCATGCATCAACACAGGTCATGTTTAGGTCCGTATTTTTCATAAGCCAGAACGTGGTGACTCCTACCCAAACACCCAGTTCTAGGCCATTGGTCCAATTGTTTCTTTTCGCAAATCTTTCTATAACCCTATATCTGTCCATCCGACCTTCATTCCTTTTGACTTTCCTCGAGTTCCTTTTTCATGATAAATTAAACATTGGTTGTGTTGTGCCGTGTCCTGTTTGGTTTTAACATCGTGATGTCTGATCCATTCTCCATGTGTCAGATCGTTGTAAGGTAATTGCCCAAATATTTCTTTGATCACAAGTTGATCAACTCCTATGGTATCTGTGTTTTCTATGATCTTTTGCATCTTGATTGCGGCCTCCTTTGCCTGTGTCTTTCTGCTATGATGTATGTTGCAGAAAGTTGCCATCAACCTGCTGTTGTATTTTGTGAAAGCCATGTCAGAACTCGCCGTCAGTTTTTGTTTCTCACTGGGCACACGCAACGAGTATGAGTCAACGTCTGCCACTATCACTGATTGATTCTCCAAAAGATTGTGTCCTAGAAGTATGAATCTCTGTGCCTGGCAATAGGTCTCGTACGAGTAAGGCCATTTCAAAACCTTCGGGTCTGTCGTGCAATAAGAATATGACAGTTTCAGTCTGTCCAGTCTATACCGAGACACCTGTGTGGGATCTATGATATGCACGTGTATTGGTAACTGCCAGTGTTCGGTATAGGTCTTGTAGAACCTGGCAAAATAATGATCAAAATACTTGGCATCACACGAAGTCAAAATGAACCGTTGGTGCGTGGGCCAATCGCCTATGACTTTATGGAACATTAACTTAGGGTATCTGCTGACTCGTTGAGATCCAGTTCCCTGGCTATCTCATCTCTGTCATGTTGATTCATGTTCTTTAGTAGTGTGTTGCTGAGGCTTGACTGTGTTCTATTCTGTGTCGTGATGCCAAGTTGCTTACAGGCCTCCACAATCTGTTGTATGTCGGTTAAACGATCAAAGCCGGCCGTGTCCACCCTTTCGTCTCTCCTAGCCTTGCCTGCCACCGCTTCGAAGTCTGTACCATCCGTTACGTCAGGTAGTCCACTGTCTGCCAGTATCTGGTCGATAACTGAACTCTTGTCGGAATCTGTGTCAGTGGTGTAAATGGGATTCAGATTTGCCTTCTCGTCGTTGTAGTTCTCAAAATACGTCTGCCAGTTCTTGTTCTGCGCCACTCTTGCCATAAGACCACGCAGTTCATCATCATCGCCTAGTGATGCAAAACTGAGGTTGTCGGTCAGCGTGTTAATATAGGTGTCGATTCCAACTAGGTTCGAATTCTCTAAATTGATTTGCACGGTTATCTTTTCACGCATTTCTATCAATCTATTCTTGTGCGTGAGTAATGGTTCGTTTGCCAGGGCATTGTTCAAATTTGTATGAGCAGTAGCAACCGCAGTTGCCAAATTATCCAAGGTGTTTTGAAAGTCTGTGCTGTCAGCGTCGACACTGTTGATAAAGTTGATTAGGTTAGTGTAGGCTGTCTCCAAAGCAGTTTCGGTTGCTAGGTCGGCCGTGATAATAAAATTTATTGAATTGAGTAATGTCGTAAAAACAGGTTCTGTGCTGTCTTCTGTTCTTGTGAACATGTTGTTCAAAGTGCCAAGGTGATCGTTCACAGACCTTGACTTTTCTGATGCGGGAACGCCATACAGTTCAGGAATTAATCCTTGAACGCTCTGCACACTCTGTAAGATGTCCAAGAACGTTGACGCTGTGGGGTTCACTGCATCGTCCAATGGGATAATTGACCCATCTACGATCGTGGCAGTATGCCTTACGAGATCGCCAAGTAATCTACCTAGGTTAATGTGTGCAACATTATTAATATCATCCTTGAGGTCAGACTTTTGTGATACAGTCAATACAGGATTGGATTCAATTAAAGAATCCAGAGTAGAACTTTTTTCCACCCATCCCAACTTCAGCGTGGCTACAGCGTTCTCCACTGCCTGGTTCGAGAAGTTTGGCGTGTTTTCCACCAATGATAGCAATCCTTTGTTTACGGTCATGTCTTATCCTGCGAATACGTTTCTAGACGCTGATATCATCTTACCTTCGTCTGCCCGGTCTTTCCGCCTGGCCACTGGTCTTCCTTTAACGAACACCGATCTTGAGCCTTGTTTGACCTTGGCTCTGTGCACCAAACATATGATTGGGGGTGGAGGATTAGGATTTGGAAAATCTCTGGTGTGAGGCTTTAACTTGTCACCACGTCTCAGCACCGATATGCCATTAACAAAAACATCACGTTGAGACGATTTGGCGGGCACTATCTTAGTGCATAGATGTCCCGTTGACGCTCTATCTCCGTTTCTGCATATTCCTGGCATGACATTATTTATGGATGCCAAAAACCGCTTGAACTATAACTTAAATTTGCTGAATTGACCTTTTTTGACGTCTTGTTTTATGCCACCAACTATGTATGACTCCACCTCTGTCTCCTGTGGTGCCACCTGCATACCTTTCGAACTCAACCAGTGCTGTGTCCAAGGCAATGGATTCTGTGTCGCTGACACATCGTATATTGGATCATAACCAAGTGCTTTCAATCTCTTGTTGGCTATGAACTCAACGTAGTTGCCCAACAGTTTCTCGTTCAATCCAATGATTGATCCGTCTTTGAATAGATGCCTCGCCCATGCTTTCTCTTCTTCCACACAGTCTTTGAACATCTGGATGATCTGTTTCTCCGTGCCCTTGATTGCTTTGGTCATTTCTGGGTCATCACCCTTGTGCCAGGCCTTGATCACGTGTGTGGATAGGTTAAGGTGTGTTGCTTCGTCTCTTGCGATAAGCGAAAGTATCTTTGCAGAACCTTCCATCAGTTTCAGTTCTCCAAAAGCGAAAGTGCAGGCAAATGATACATAGAATCTCAACCCTTCAAGCAGGTTGACTGTGTTCATAGCAAGATATAATTGTTTCTTCAGTTCCAGCATGTCTACTTTTTTACCTACGGCGTGTTCCAATGCCATGCTTCCGAACTTGTCATATTCTCCAGTTACTGATTTTGCTCTTTTTAGAATCTCTTTGTCATTTACTATCGTGTCAAACACTTCTGTTGGATCTGCATACACGTTCTTCATGATGTGTGTGTATGATCTGGAGTGTATTGTTTCAAAGAAGTCCCACGTTACTATGCAACCTTCTAGTTCGGGGTTGCTTACATAAGGTAAGAACATCAGACTAGGTCCTCTTCCTTGCACACTATCTAGTAGTGTTTGATATTTCAAGTTTGATGTGAATATGTGTTTCTGTTCTGGTCTGAAGTTCTGGAAGTCTGCCCTGTCCTTCTGTAGGGAAACCTCTTCTGGTCTCCAGAAGTATCCAATCATTGTCTGATTCAATTTATCAAACTGTGGATACTTGAATTGATCGTATCTCTGCACTCCACCGTCCTCACCAAAGAACATTGGCTGTTTTGTGAAGTCAACTTGGCTCTGGTTAAAAACTGTTTTTGTCATATTCGTTTATAAAGTTAAATTGTACAGGCGTCACAATCGTCGCCTTCGATGGGTGTATTTACCAATTCATCAGGTAATT
>JGI25132J35274_1000109_pt1 | contig 21051 bp, 37 predicted proteins | sample ETNvirenome_6_30_FD_35274 | JGI IMG/M metagenome (IMG submission 35274)
CCTGATGTTTGAAGCCACAATACAGGGACTCTAGTATCTTCTCTTCCTTGTCCTCTAACAATTATAACTTTATCTTTTGCTATTTGCCCTAATAAATTAAATGCAGTAAGTGCAGCAGGTATGTCATTATACTTTGACACTTCAGTTGCACTTTTTACATATTCTTGTATAAAGGTGGGTAGTTTTACCCTGTGGCTTTCACTGTTTTCTTCTTGGATAAATCCATATTCTATTTCATTTTCTATATTATCATATTCATTATTCATTATAACACCTGTTTCTCTTCCGAGTTGAGAGCATCTAAAACTCTCTTCGCTAAAGTATTTCCAAAACCATCTAATAAAGATAATTCTTTAACACTTGATTCACCTATTTCCATGATTGACCCAAATTCATCTATTAGCATTTGTGCTTTACTTTCACTAATACCTTTTATTGTCATCAATATATCAATACGTAAATCTGCTGTGCTGATTTTCTTTTGTTTTATTAGTCTAGGCTGATAAACAGACCTATCTATTGGCTTCATTTTACATACAGCACATATGACTTTTGCCGCCATTTTTTCGTTATCTACTAATATTATATTACAATCAGTATCTAATATTATTTTACCGATAGCACCAAGAAACTTATTATGTAAAAAACCTTCTCTACCATAAGCCCCATCAGTTACTCTCTTTCTATATTCTTTAATAGCATTACTAAGAGTACCATAAATAATTACATTATTATTATCAAACGCTCTATCCATATTATCTATTTGACTCCAAATCCTTTTATTAATTACAGACTGTAAAAAGTCAAATGATGATTTGGCTTCAAAACAAACATCTTCAAAAACATAATCTCCTATTTCTAACCATTCTTTTTCAGTATCAATCTTTAATCCTAGTGCTTCTATTTCCACATGTTCTGTTAAAGATGAGTTTTCTCTACTATCTATTATTAGTTTCATCTGATACCCTCCATTTTAATACTAATGCCCTTGCTAACTTTGTTTTACTAATTCCGACTCTATGTTGCCATCCAGTTCCATCAGGTATATTCAAAAGAGTACAAAGTTGCTTTATTGTAAACATATCGTATAGTTCATCTTCAATACTTCTCTTCTTTTTGATAATTGATTTTGCTTCTTTTAGTCTATCTCTTTCATTCATTTAACTTTCCTCCACTGAATCTACTGCTAAAGTAATGTCATAGATTTTATCACAATAATAACAATGAACATTATTTATCAACCAACACCCATCATCGTAACTTCCGTTTGATATGTTTTCTGTAATCAATTCATCTATATGTTCACAACATTTTTTCATTCGTGATACCTCCAACATTTGCCAATGCAATAACCTGCGGGAATTAATACATTATAACAACTAGGTGCATTATACCCTTTATTTACTATACCCCATACATAGTTTTTAGTCTTATTAGCATTCCAATCTAACCATACATCATCTTTTTCTGCTATTTTTTCTAGTTCACCCATAATAATTTTTGCTACTCTTTTTTTATCATCTAAAGAAAGATTCCTATTTCCCATAGTTAGTATGTCTCTATACCATTGAACTAGATATACTCTAGCGTAATGTCCCGGATTTTGAACCATTATAGCATTGTGTAAACAAGGTAATATTGGTAAATTACCAATTGGTCTAACCGCTTCAACTTCTATATCAGACATTTCTATTGGTTTAACATCAGGCCACTTTATTAGTTTGTGTCCGTATTTACTTTGGATGTATCTAGGTTTTTTTGCTAAATCTGTTATATATGATAATGGATTTGATAAATCTTCTTTTAGAATAGGGATACAGAAATAAGGTTCATCATTTTCGTCACTACTACTAAGATTCACTGTATTCGGTATTCTTCTCAATCTATTGGTTTGTATTCCGCTATCATCTAAAGACAGTAAAGGATAACCTTCATTGTGTTTGATATTTCTATACCAACTTTGAATTTGTCTAATATCATTAGCAACTTCACCATGAACAATTACATGAAATCCTTTACCACTAAAGTACATTTGAAACAATATTTCTTCACGTAAAAACTTCCTTGCCAATACTTGTAAATCAGCATATGCTACACTAAGAGGAGTTGAACCATGTGCATCTAAATCTAGAAATGCTCTATCTTTAATTACAGATGACTCTATTTTTTCTTTATCTGTAAAGAAATTAAAATCATAAATAGTATAATAACAGTTCATCTTACCGTTATATTGCTTTATCCAATCAATCATTTCTTCTTTATTCTTCACCAAATGACGCTTCATCTGCCTTGCGTTGCTCAGATGACTTCCCGCCCATACTTCTTTCGGATATTTCATTTTTATTTTCCTCCTTATTTTTATTGCTACCAAAGTTTACATTTGCACTTAGTAGTTGTTCTTGAAGTATCCCTGCTACTTCTAGTTGTATTTGTTCTATTACTAGGTTCTGAAAGAAACTTCCAAACGATTGTATATCAGATATGTCTCTATCCCATACAATAGTTAATTTCTCCTTAGCATCTAACTGAGAATATATTTCTTCTGAAAAATCTTTTACTAATTGATTCATATTAGTTAAATCAGCAAAAGTCCATTCTCTAGAACTTAGTATTTGTTTTACTTTATCTTTCATTTTTACTTCTCCTTAATCGCAAACATAATATTTCTTTTGGCATAACCATAAACAACATCCATACCAAAACCCATTTCATGCATTACTTGCATTAGTCTTACTAACCTATCCTCAATAAAAGGAGGTGGGTCGCATGGGTCTCCGCTAATATCATATTGAATTGCTACTGTAAAATATTCTGCATCACTCATTATTCTTCCTCCATTTTTTTAATCATTTTTTTCCTAAGCATATCTCCTTGATGTGCATAGCCTAACATTGAACCTCTACGAAGCAATGTTATCATAACGTGCCATTCCCAGTCAGTTAATCCACTTGAATTAGACTTGATTAAGAAAGCAACCATACCTTTTGTTAATGTACCAGTTATTATGTGACCTACTGCTTCTGCATTCCCACAATGGCAACAGACCATAGTAGTGTTATCAAATCTTGATACAGCCTCTCTTGCTTGATAATTTGCATCATCTCTCAAAGGGATACTACATATAGGGCAGTTATCTTTTTTAGCATTTTGATTTTTAGGTGGATATTTTAAATCTCTTCTTACCATTTAATCACCTTTTTCTTTAGGGTAATATATACTACCCTGATTATAAAACATATCTATCATTTTCATTTTTTATTCCTCTCTTTATATTCTTTCTTTCTTCTAAAATATTCTTTCCATTTCATATTAAGTCCATCCATCATTAGTTGCTGCGGGACACATACCATAAAAACTACAATTTACACAAGTCTTAGCATAAAACTTAGCCTCAAAATGTTTCATTTCATATGAATGTAATAGTTTTGCTATACCTTTCATGACTGCTTTCTTACTAGACTTCTTTACTTCTTCAACATAAGTATAATTTGATGCAGGGTAATACCAACCCCAATGAGTCATATTAATGTCAGGGTCTATGTTATGTTTTAGCAAGGTTTCTCTAGAACAATTCTCAAATAATATTTGATAAAACGCCATTTCTTTTCTCATCATGGTCTTTTTCCAATCCTTCCAATTACCTGTTTTTAATTCCATAGGAATATAACCTCCATCTTCTACATACATTCTATCAATGATACCCTGTAAATGTACAACATAATCATGTCCTAGAGTAAATTGGTCTCCCATTATATCTCTTGGTATTACAATTTCCGCATCTAACATTATTTCATTAACAACAGGTAAAAACTCTTCAACCTTATCTTCTATTTTAGAATCCATAAATCTGTTAGCATCATCAATAGCCATCGTCTGATACATATCGCTATAATCATCAATAGGATATACACTCAAAAAATAACTAGCCAGTTCATCACCTGATAATGTTTCAGCCTTTTTAATATCTACATCCTTGAACCAATCTTCTCTAGCATTGTGTATTATACTACCTTTACGCATAACATCTGTTTGGTCTATTGGTAATCTCATTGGGTATTGATACTCATATCTTTGAGGACACCATTGAAAAGAACCTAAAGAAGATTTAGAAATCTTCAATATTGGTTCTGTTCTATCATCACTATCTTCATATGTATCTGCATCCCATTGGTATGTGTATTCATTCGGCATTAGATTTCCTCTCCTTTATATAATAGTCAAGAAAGTTATCTTCTGTATCTTTAACATCTTCATGTCCGTTAAACCATGTTTCTCTTTCATCGAAATCTCCTAAGTGTCCTTGGTTCATGTATGTATCTCGAAAGAACCTAGCGAGTTCTTTGTCATTTTCCCAATATAAACAAAACCTAATACAACCCTCATATCCACCCCAATAGTATTCATTCATGTATTGACAAATATCAATCATACTGCTTGGTTTTACACGTTCATGTATTACTGCATCTACTATTTGGCTATGGTTTAGATAACCCAACATATATACTACTTCATCTCTATTCATTTCCATTTTCTATATCTCCTTTTATTTTTACCACCATTCATCTAGTGTTCTTTGATTCACATCTTTAGTTATTTCAGATGTCTCCCACTCCATTGCATCAAATATGGGAGTTGCTTTTCTTACAACTGATTCAGCATAATGTTCCCAATCAGGTGTAATGTTCTTAAAATCCTCTTCTGTTAATCCCGCCATATAATTAGGAACAAATGAGTTCCCTGTCAATGGATGATTAATAGTATCAGGATAATTTTTCATTTTTACAAATAAGTAAGTATCATCTATCGGTGTACTATTAGTTTTATTATACATCAATACTCCTAATATTCCTGAACCAACAGTGGGTCTTTTACCTGCTGATTTCCAACCTTTACCACTTTTCAAAGCAGTGGTTAATGCTGATTTATTTGTATCAGGTAAAGTACATCTACATTTAACATCCTCTAAATGATATGATTTTTTACATACTGTACAATATACATGAAATCTTTCTTCTTTATATCTAGTGCGTTTTAATATTTTACTTAGTTTAATATTACCTTGTAACGTATCTTGATAAATACTAGTTAAGTAATTTAATATCTCTTCTTTAGATTTATTCATAACCCACATATTCAGAACCTTTATTTGTACATCTTTTGCTAAGGCTGTTTCTGATATTCTTTTGGCTGTAAAGCCTGTCATAACAAACTCTTTTTCATCCAAAAAATAACCGTCTTTCCAAGAAATCATACCTGCATTTCTGTTCTTAGTTGCACCAACTCCTAAAGTCTCAAAATACTTTTCAAACTCTAGGGTTACTGGGTGTTCTTCTAAACCTAGAATGTTAGGAAAATATTCTCTGACTGAATCATTCAATGACTTACAAACCTCTTCTGCTTTTTCTATACTATCACATGTTACATAGATAGAATCAGTATGACCATAAACTACTTTCATTTTTTCCACCTTCTAATGAATATTGATACCTTACCAACTATGTAAATTATTTTTATTATTATTTTACCTTTCATTTATTCACCTCTTTATTTGATTTCTTCTTGGAAAATATTTCCAGTAACATTTCATGCAACTTCTCCAATTTATTGTAGTTATATTAGCAGGTTTCTTCCTACAAACACGACATACAAAAGGGGGTTTTAACATTCTATGATTATAACTTTCAAGTTGATTCTTTTCTAGAACCTTAACTTTCTTTGCAGTTTTCACACCTACGCCTCCTATCATGTTTCCATGTAACTTTGGATTTACACCATCTACAAATTAATCTATTTCTCATTATATAACCTCATAACATTTTTCACAGCAAATGCCACCTTCTTCTAAAGTGTAGGCGTTATTCGTTTTATGAAATTTACACAATTTACATTTGAATATTTTCTCAATAAATATTATTTTACCTATGGTAATTCCCCCACTTTCATAGCAGCAAATCTAATTGCTTCTCTAGCACTAGCAGTAATACTTGCTGCTACATCTACATCAGCCCAACCGAATCCCTGATACCCAATGATACCGTAAAAGGAAGCCATTAATCTCTTTACTGCTAATTGATTATTATTCCATTTCATTTTCTCATCTTTATCTGATGCAGATTTCATCTTCCTTTTATATTCATCTCTAAGTTTCTTTAGTTCTAAAACTGATTTAGGTAATATACCTAATTCATCTGTTTTATAATAAAGCATTTTTTCTTCCGTAATTGGAGAGAAATCTCTAGGTGTAGAAATGTTTACAGCAAATTCTGTTGGAACATCCGATTTAGTTTCCCAAGATATATTTCGTGCAACCATCATAGAAGGATATAGTTGTGCATAATCAAATGCTGCTACTCCTTGATGTAATCCATTAGTACCTTCTTTTAATGGGTCATAAATCATTGCTCCCTGATACTCTATTTTGTTTCCTTCTGTTGAAGAAGGTGCTTTCCACCAAGCATTACGCATGAAATATATTCCACCCATATTACTTGCATAGAAACAAGCATCAAATGGTGCTTTAATTAAACGCTGTAATGACAATACCGCTTCTGACAAATAGTTTGTTTCGTCTAATTCTTTAATTAGTTCTACATCTATTAAGGCATACTGCAAATAGGTATCAGAATCTTCTAACCAACCTCTTCTGAAAAACTCCTGTTTATCAGGAAACTTTTCACTAACCAATTTCTTAGAACCTAAGACTAGATTAGATACATAGTCTAATGATAGTGAAGGAAGAGTACCTCGTTGAGAATCATTCCATTGTCTTTCAAATGCTACGTCTAAACTTAGAGTAATTCTTCCTTTAATTGGCTGTGCAATAGGGCCAAAAAAATCTTTTGTAAAAGAATAACTATCTTTATTTTGTTTGAATCCATCTATTTCCCAAACAGGTGATAATAACCTAGCGTCTAGATTAAGTGCAGCACACCTTTCTAATAACTTAGGTAAATCGAATCTGTTTCCAAACCAAGATATTAACATATCAGGGTCTTGTTTATTTATTACTGTTAAGAAATAAAGTATCATTGCTCTCTCATTATCAAAGATAAACTCTTCTGTATCTTCTCTTACAGTATTTTCACTTAAGTTTCTTTTTGTAGGAAACCAACTATATCTATAAAACTTCTTTTCAAAATTATCATACATAACTATACAAGTAATCTTACCATCATGTTCTCCACCTTGCATCCATTCCATATCCCAATAACACTTTCTTAAATCATATTCAGGAAATCCTTTTTCACCAAAAGAACGTATCGCTTCACTATTACCCTTGTTAAATACATCAACAGCATATCTATGTGTATATCTTACGTCTGCTTCAAAAGTAGTAGTAAACTCATCCTTTACCTTCCTCATCTCTTGAGGGTTTTTACAGTAAACTCTAGTTAAAGGTAAGTTTTGTAGATTTTTATATGCTGAAAATTCTTCATAAGATACAGTTAATACTTTACTATTACCCCATTTATCTCTACTAATAATATTCTCAGGTTTAGAATCACTTGCTAAAATATAGAAATATGGTCTAAAAACAGAGTGGGGAGTGATACAGGATTCCCTTTTACCTGTATCATCCCGCCATGCTGTGTATATTCCTTCTGTTGTTTCACTAATTATCATTTAATCACCTTTCATTTGTTATATTTGTATTTCCATTTGAAGCATATAGGCCCATCATGCCACGCACCTCTTGAATTAAGTCTGCCCCAAAATGGATGGCAATATGGTGACTTATACATTTCAGGGCTTGGATGGCAAAAACCACAAAGTTTTCGCGTATCGCGTGTAACCCAAGGGGTCATATTTTTCCTAGTTATATCTACACCGCATTTTCTACAAGAGCCAATAATTTCATTTTTGGTACTGTCTTTAGAAATATCAATAATCTTCATTAAATCACCTTGGTTCAAATCTTGGTGCTTTAACTAATATCCTATTAGGGGATGTCACCAGTACAGGAAAATCGTCTTTAAGGTAAATTGTAGTTATACCTTTCAGAAAATGTGCAAACTCTCCTGTTAATTCTACTATTGCTTCTTCACCAAATACACCTAATGTTTCAGGATAAACAACAACTTTCTCTGAGTTTATCTCAGGAGAACTAATCCTGAAATCTTCATTAGAAGTAGTATGTAAAATNTATCTCGAAGTATTGGATACATCACAAGTCTTACACGCATCTTGTAATGATTCAGAAGTTAACATAACTGCTGCTTCAAATGGTACGTTTGCTTTACCAAATGTAGGCATATTATCTACGCCTTTACCTTCTAAATCAATGTTCCTAACTAAAGATATCATAGAGAAAGATGGATGACTAACTACTGATGAAATCGTAGCAGATTTAGTCTCTGTATCTAACTTAATTATCTCTCCGATAGTAACTCTAACAGACCCTTTCATAGGTTTAAGATACTTTTTTAGTTTAGGAATATCAAGGACAGATTCACCCCCAATGTGAACCATGTCCAAGTCTACGTTTATCTTTACAGAACACGCACATATTTCATTTGCGTTATACAAGGTAATTGAATTATCAGAATCATTTGCTACTATGTAAGCAAAATCCGATATAGTTTCAGTTTTAGTTGTACCTCCACTAGGCCATTTACCTTTCAAAGAAACTGCACTTAAAGCGTCTATAAATTCTTTATTATCTATTACAAATCTCATAATTTACCCTCACGTAGTTCAGGAATACCTGACCATACATTTTCACCATTGGTTACAAAAACAGTCCATTCCTTACCTACAATTGAGGGATTAGTTTTACTTGCTTGTAATTCAGCAATATAATTAGTTGTTGCACCACTCTTAATTTTATTGATGTGTATCATCTGTGTAAATCTAGCAGGTGTAGATTTATGCCAATCAGGTACAACACCAATAGGTACAGGATTAACTATATTTCCGTAAATAGGTTTCATATGTGTAATCAAAAACCTATCTGCATCAATAGAAATAAAAGCGTCTAAAAGACGATTGTAAACTCTATTTCTGATTTTCCAATCTAAAGGTTTAACTGCAACAGAATCAGTATCATGTATAATCAAACCTTCTCTCTTAGATGACCTAACCAANTGTTCTCTTAATACATCTCCTGAACCCTCATATGCTTTATCTACTCCATCAAATATAATTGCTTTAACNTTTGATGTTTCAATTTCTTCTTTCACATATGTTATGAAAGAATGTGCATTCTGAAATGTTTCATTCCAGTTAACAGTTCCATCACCTTTCATTTCAATTGGGTTAAAGATTATTATATTCTCATCTCTATCCCAACCTGAATCCCAAGTAGGTTCAGCCCCATCATCAAAATCTAGAACAAATACTTTGTATCCTTCTTCAATTTCTTTTGGGGTTCTGCAATCCATTGCTGTCCCTGTTTTCCCAACTTTAGGGTCTCCTGTTATAGAACACAACAAAAAGGATTTCTCCCTTTCATTTCTTGCCTTTATCTGTTTCTTAATCCTCGCCTTTGCTTCTGCAAANGTGTCTGTTTTTTCTTCTTCATTTGTATCCGTTTTCCAACTCATTATTATCACCATTATTAAATTCAGGGTACACATCATTACCCTTAGCCATAGCCCATTCACCCATTATAGAGTTTAATTGTAAGTAATCAACTTTAATTCTTATTTCTTTACCGGAAGGTAAATGCATCTTTAACCAGTATTCACCAGTCTCTTCATTCAACCTAACCGTTAGAAATTCTACTGTCTCTAAGTGTACAGCAAAACTATGACCGTGTATTATTTGGCCTGATATTTGATATACCATGTATATCACTCAGAACCAATCTGTATCATCTTCGAGGGGCATTTCTACTTCTACTACTTTTCCTCTCTTTGATGTTACAAATAAACCACTGACATTAATTGTAGTACCATCTAAAGAACCATCATCATTTGTTCTTTGTGATGTTCTACCTACTACAATAATATCTGAACCAACGCCGAAATCAATATCAATACCACTTGGTATCCAACATGTAGTTCCAACATAGCCATCACCATCATATTCAAAATCAGCATTTAAATCTGAAATAGATACAATTCTGTTACCATTGGCTGTTGGTGTTAAAATCATACTTGCTACATTACCATCAGTAATAACAAATCTTTCTAGATATGGTTTTGATAGATTCATTTCATGTGCTCTATCTAAATCATTAAGTGGGACATAATGTTCCGTACCGCCTAATTCCATCATATTATCAGGAATAGATACATTACTCATGTCTCTCTTTGAATCAGCATCATCAGGTAGTGATTCATTAGAAACTAGTGAAGCAAGTGTTCTTGTTGTAACACCATGAATCTTTGAACTATCCATACTGTTAATAATACAATTGAATGAAACCCAATCGAATGTTTTCGGTTCAAATGCTTTACAAGATTCTCCTTTGTAATTAAAGTAATACTTACCAAAATTACCATCAACTTCTCCTANAAATACACCACTTCTTCTAAACTCTTCTTTAGGTAATGGTTTACCATAGTTAGGGTTAGGTTCATCTCTATACTTAGCAACTGCATCTAAAGGTACTATCCACCATTTTTCATCATCTAATGGCATTGCTCCCACAGGTAATGTCTGAATGAACCTTTCTTGTCTTTCACCTTCATGATATCTAATCACTTGATAAGTACCATCTTCAAATTGATTTAGTTCAGAAACATCCTGAACTACTGCTACTTTACCTGTTTCAAGTGTAGTTTCTTTATCCATATTATATTCATTGAATACATTAGTTCTATTCCACGCCATCATATCTCTAGGTTCGTCTAAAGAAATAAACATTCCAAATGCTTGTTTCAACCAACCGTTGTTACTTGTTGTGCTTTCATTGTTTTCAGTAGATTCTTTCTTTTGAGACATCATTACACTAGCAACGTATTGTCTCCATAGATTCATTACAACTAATGGTTCTTCGTTTTTATCTAAACCATTTTGTTGACAGATTTCATCTATCTTTAGAACAGCATCTTCTAGAGTTAACCCTATACGATGTGCTCCCATTTCTACTTCTCTCATCAGTTTTTCTATATTTTCATTTTCTTCCATTTTTTTCACCTTTTTTTTCATATCATTTGTGCTATCATCCAACTTGCTAATAACTTAGGAGTTGTGGTTTTACTTCTCCACTCTGCCTCCCCGATTACTCGCAAAAATTGGAATTTCTTTGTGTGAGACATTTCTGTCTTAACTACTGCATCATGTAAATTAACACATAATACAGACATTTGTATTGAATTGTAAATCATTTTATGTACCTCGTCTAATGCTTGTTCATATTTATTTTCATTTAACATATTAATTATAATAACATACGGTTCAAGGCTTTCTTGATTTATTTTTGATAAGGGTCTATCGCTTGAAATTGATGCTTGTAATTCCGTGATTCCCCTACGAATATCACCATGAAGGCTAGTTATAAAATCATCGAGTTCTTCTTTATTGACAGTATCAATATTTTCTGATTCTAAAATCCTGTTTAAGATAAACGACATGTTATGTGTATCTAATCTACGAAATAGATAATTTGCACACCTAGACTGTAATGGATAAATGATTCTATTTCTTTCATTACATGTTATGATGAATCTACAATTATCTGAATAACGCTCCATGATTCTTTTCAATGCATTTTGTGCATCTTTAGTCATACCATCCATTTCATCTAGTAAAATAATTTTAAATGGTACATCTCCTATTTTAGATGTAGATGCTATCTCTTTAATTTTAGTTCTAACTGTCTCTAACTTCCTGTCATCTGATGCATTAATTTCATAAAAATTAGATTTCTTATGTTCTTTTAATATGTCATTCGATAATGCCCCTGCAAAAGCAGTTTTACCTGAACCCGCTACTCCATATAACAATAAGTTAGGCATATCATTATTTTTAATCCATGCCTCTGCATCTACGATTAAGTCATAATGACCTATTATCTCATCTACATGTTGAGGTCTATATTTTTCAGTCCATAACATTCATTCCACACTCCTTGTATAAACATAGACACCCTGTTTGACCTTTTCATATTCAGGTGTTGCTTGTAAAAGATTTACTATTACACTAGTTATTGTGTTAACTTGTTTATGTAACCTACCTCTTTTATTGCGATAACTATTAATGTACTCCATTATCTCTCTAATGTCCATTTCTTCGCCTTCTCTTTCTATTCCTAATTCGTGTAATGCTTTATATCTGTAATAATTTTTATTATGCCCTGCCATTATAACCACTTCTCCAATTTTTGTGTAGCAACCGTAGGCTGCTTAATTTTTATTTTTCTTTTCTCTCCCAATTTAAGGAGTCTGCATTGTCTATTATCTAATTTAGATTTTGCATGTTCTACGAAATCCTCATCTTGTAATAAGTATTTCAATAGGTGTTGTTGTTCTCTACCTAATTTTAGTCTCCTACATATATCACGCATTTCATTAGTAGGTGCTCTCTTTGGCATTACTAATTTACCATGCGTTTTTCCCTCATGAGAATATGCTAATAATTCATAGAAGTAATCGGGAGACCATTTTCTTTTAACTTCTGAATCAATATACATCAGTTTGTTAGGATGTACATTTTGTGCTAACCAACTTAACAGTTGAGTATCTGACGGTTTATTCATTTTTAATATCTCTAATACATCTTCTCTATCAGGATTTTTTAAATATTCCATCATAATTTTAAATATATCTAAATCATATTCTTTAGGAGGATTACTCCTAGGAGACATTTTTCTAATCTTAATCATATCTTCTGATTCAGATGTTGCTCTAGTCAATTTTACTAATTTAAAAATAGACTTAGGTACGTCTTTTTGATTAGATGATGTTAATACTACGTTACCTCTATACTCTAGAATTGTTTTAATTATCAAATCCTTTTTAGGTTTAAGATTAACTTCACGTATTATGATACCTCTATTTCTAGGTAGAGAATAGTTATCTTCGATATCATACTCATCTGCATATTTCACAATAGGATTGTTAGAACCAAACTTAGAAAGATACTCTCTAGCCTTATCTATACAATTTCTATTTGATTTACCTACTATTATTATTGGTCTTTGTTTGTTTTTCATTTTTATTAAACTCATTTATAACCCTCACATCTAATGCTTCGTCATAATCTGCTCCACAATCAGAACATTTTACTTGTACAATGTACCATTTCAATTTATTTTCAACCAAAACCCCTGCTTTATAACCGAAGTTTTGACTTTTACATTCTCTACAACCTTCTATGAACTTCATTACCATAGAAGATTCTATTATTTGTTCATCCGTAGCCTCTTTGGGATTTTCATTTAGAACATTAACTGCTACCATACATGTTCCACAAAGTTGATTTTCTTTAACTGTGAAAACATTACAACGATGACACCTAATTATACCAACCCCTTCAATTTTAAAATTTCATCCAAGCCTTCTTCGGTATGTTGTCTGTTCACATCAACAATACCGACAGCCTCTTTGAATGTATCCCATTCTCCTTTAACATCAGGTAATGATTCAGGTACTAATTTACATAAGTTCCATAGATTACGTTTACCTGTAACAGTTAGAATAGGTCTAGGTCTAGTTTTGTGTTCTTGTTTTTTGTACTTTGCTTCTACTTGATGTTGTAAAAGAGTACGTTGAATTGCTAATAAGAATTTTTCTCTACCTCTGAAACTAACTTTCAATCTGACTCTATATCCTATGTAAGTTTCTTTATCTCTAGATACATTAATCTCACATTTAGGATTGGATAATAATATTCCTTCTAACTGATGACGGCTAAACATTTACTCACTCCCAATACTTTTGCTTTATTTCTCTAGCGATATTATCTTGTTCTTTGACAATATCTCTCATACCATGTTGCACAGGTACTTCCAACCAGTACCAATGTCTAGGTGCTAATCTTTTATCACCGTTTCTAACTGCATTCATCTCTGCTTCTACTGCTAGATTAGCAATCAAAGTTTCTACGTGGTCTCTAACTAAATATACTAAATCTCTAGAAATAGATATATCTACTTCGTTTCTTATGATTTTCATAATATCAATAGTCTTGGCCTTATACTTTTTATGTTTCTTTATTTTAGGTTGGATTTGTATTTCTTTATCAGGCGTAATTAGTTTTTTAGTTTCCATGTCAATGTAGGGGCAGGTGTCTCTTAGTACCTCAATAGTGTTTGATGGATTACCTACTCTCTGCAATAGTGCATAATTTTCCCAAATGCTTACACATCTATATGGGTAATCATCTATTATAGTCATCATATCTTTTTCTATCAAAACATCAACTCCCGCACTGTTTGAATTGTATCTATGTCTTTAGCGAACTTATCATCCCTTATTCTAACTACTCTAGGGAATCTTAACCCGTAATTATCATCGGCATCTTGTGTTACTAAATCAGCAGTAATTTCTAAAACTATTCTTGGTAAGAAAGTAAATACTCCTTTCTCATATGAGGCTACATTTTTCTTTAAGTTAGTAGTTAGATTTAGTAAATCCATTCTAGAAAGTCCTGTTCCAACAGAACCAACGGAGACATACTCATTGAATACATCATCAGCGTTTCTTACAGATATACCAAATGAACCAAATACGTCTGACCTGTCTCCTGTACCATAGGTTGCACTTGTTACTACAACATCTAAAGTTATTCTAGCAGGTTTATATTTTAACCAAGCATTACTTCTTTTACCTGCTTGATATGTCATATCCAAATCTTTTATCATTATACCTTCAAAACCTAAACTGATTGCAGTATTATATGCACCTTCTATTGATTCATTATCAAAACCTCTTGCTATCATATCTTTTGGTAACAACCAAGATAATCTTTCTAATCTATCTCTAAAATCTAAATCCAAGTAACTTACATTCTTCCAATACAATACATCGAATGCTACCATTTTAACAGGACAATCTCTCACCGCTTCTTCTTTATCCAACTTATGAACTCTCTTACCCATCTTTTTATGAGGTGCAGGTGTACCATCTATATTGATTGGATATATTTCTGTATCAATTATGAAATCATCTACATCTAATTCTAGTATTTGGTTTTCAATATCAGGAAATTGTTCTGTTACAATTTTACCTTTACGATTGAAAATTATTACAGACAAATCTTTATTCTTATGAATTTGATATCTATTTCCATCATACTTAACATCAATATAATAATTATCAGGTCTTTCTTTACCTTTACGTGCTTTTGCTAACATAGGTTGTACAAACTGTCCATGAGATAATTTACATTCAGGAACATGACCTGATTCCAAACTAGAACAGATTTCACTTGCTGAATTATATTGAGCATATTTGTATATAGTAGCATCATCATTTCTGTAATGTAATGCTAATGCTTTCAATGGTATCTTATTATTCACACCATTTCTAGGTTTCCTGAGCCAGTATCTTACAAACCACTTTAACTCTAAAGCAGACATTTGCCTAAGTGCAGAAGCAAATGTTTCGTATGAAGAATTACTAATGGAAGAACAATCTAAAAGCAATAATGAATAGAACTCTCCAAATGTAATATCAGAATGATTGTTCTCTCCTTCATACATTTGATACAAACCCTCTCCTAAATCTCCCCACATTTTAGCAGCAGATTTAACTTCATCGTCAAACAATCCTAATGCCGAAGCAATCCAAGATACTGCTTTGATATTACCAATATTATTAGTAGGATATTCTAAAGAAAACACCCGCATTACTAATGTTTTGTTATTAAATGCACTTAAATTATCAGAGATAGTTTTTGCTTTTTCTTTCGGTGTTTGGAACTCAAGAATCTCACAAACATTAGCGAAATTACTTAGAGTACCTGCTTGAATAGCATACATTACTCTTCCTCCATTCTTGCTAATCTTTCAGCATCATGTTTCTTATTTCTATTCATAAGTTCCATGAGTAGTTTCATATTTTCTCTTCTTTCTTTATCCATGTTATTATTCCTCTTCTATATTAAAATCGGACATATCAATGGCTGACTGTCCTGTTCCGCTAGTTGAAAGCCAAAATAACTTTATTCTTTCATCCATATTATTCATCCTCATACATTCGCTCTACAATCAATTTAAGCAATGCTTTTTCAACATGCGTCTTAGTAACTTTTCTATCGTTACTCTCTTCAAAGTTTTTTGCGATTTCTACATTTAGTTCAACTAAACACCACTTCATGTATTTTTCTATTTCAGGGTAAATGTCTGAACTAATATATGTACCATATTTAAGTTTCTTCTTCAATTCTTTCTTCATTGTTCGTATTGATATTATCATTTAATGCTCTCCTTAATGCCTTATTTAGAGACTTGGCTTCGTCTATATTCATTCTAATACCCTTTTTGGTGGGTTTACCATTTTCATACCAACGAATATCTAATACATCAATATTCCAATAATTTCCTGTTACAACCAATAACTCAGTTGTAGCAGAACGCGGTACTCTAACTACTATTCTCTCATTCTTCATAGGCTATTCCTCCTTTGAATGTTTTATATTCTTTATATGATTTAAAGTATCTAGGTGATTCTAATTTATCTACTCTATGCACCATCCATAATGCACCGCCTAAACTACTAACTCTAACTACTTCGTATGTGCCACCATTATATTCAATCATCTCTTCTGTTTCAACTTCGGGAGTTAAACCATATTGAGAGTTTAATAGTGTTGACATACTACTCATATTTTCAGCAACGAACTTTACTATATGTGCTCGTTGTATTGGTATTTTTGCATCAACAGTAATACGTAATTTACCTGACATTTCACATACTTTACACTTGTTACCATCACAAATAGGACAAGGTATTTCTGCGGGTAATGGTGCAGGGAATGTTACGGTTACTGTTGGTTGCATTCTCTACCATTCCATATTCTATATTTAACTTGATAATCAACAGTTACATCAAATGGAAAATCTGTAAAATACAGACTAACATTACCCATATTAGGTGCATAACCATTAGACCATATATATCCATCTTGCATCAAATATCCATCTATATCAAATGAATAATTGTTAAAGATAACACTATTGTTAACTATTGTGAAACTTAGATGTGTTAGATTATAATGAAAATAATCTACCTCAATAAATCCATGAGTAGAATTAACATGTAACCAAACTGTTTCATAGGTCGAGTTGTTTGCATCGTCAACCAAGTAAGTAAAAGTACCATTTAACATAGACCAATCCTTAACACAAGTTTCCGGTTCTGCAAAAACTTCATCAGGAGTTGGTATAGTACAACCTGCTAATAACACTGTTATTAGAAAAACTAAACCGAACTCTTTCAATGTTGTTTGTCTAGAGTTTTCTTCTTTCATGTTTATTCATCCCCCAATAATCTTTTTATAGATTCTTCTAAATTAATAATATCTTGGTTAAGTTTAAAGTAATCTGCACCCGTTATTTCATCCTGATGTCTTGCTACAAGAAGAACGGAACTAGCACGTTGTAAAAACATCAATGCTTTTTCTAACTTTTCTCTAATAGTCATTAAATCCACAGGTTTAACCATCACTCTTCCTCCTGTTTAACTTGATTCATTCTACCACTATTAGTTTTAATAAATGATGTGTGTTTACCTATTTCAGTTTCACAATTATAAGCCCATATTTCTCCTTGACCTAATACTATTGCACTTTCCATACTACCTTTCCAAGTATCAATAGTTCTCCAATCTGTTCCACTGAAGTACGCACTCATATTTGGATGAGTATGAATCCAACATTTAATCGGTAATCTCATAGGTTCATCTGTTTGGTACAATGCATCTTCCTGTTGCTCAAAAGATACAAACCCCGGTGTTCCAACACTCATAAACAAGTTATCATTAGAATCAACTAAGACTTGAACCTCTCTAGGTATATCAAAAGCCTCAATAGATTGTTTGTATATTTGGCTTAGAAAAGCCTCGGTAGCAAAATCGGGATAAACCCATGTCATAGATTCTGAACAAACTTCCCACAAATCACTGATTGGTTTTTTCCATTCATTATCACTAACTACTTCTTTCATCGTTTTTCTATTCATATTAAAATCATTTTTTTCAAATTCTTCTTCACTATTTTTTATCTTCATTCTATTACCCCTGTTTGTATTAACCCACCAACAATAATTGCTGCTAGTAACAATAACCTAAACAGATTCTTGTTATTGTTTTTCTTTACTTCTGCTATTTTCTCATCGAGAACATCTTTTACTTTTTCTAAATGTTCTTCCATTACTTCTTCTTTTTCTATATCTTCTTGTGCTTCATCTATATCAATATCTACATTACGTTCTACTATTGATTTAGATTTCATTTTGGATTTAATTTGAGATAAAGTCCTCATACCTTCAAAGACCTTTGCTATCTCATCAACTTCCATTCCTTTGTCTAAGCATTCGCATAATTTTGCTACCTCAGACTCATTCCATTTTCCTTTATTCATTCACTTTTCCTCCTGTGTTTTTTTCACCTTTCAGTTGTTTTATTACTATTTCATTAGTTAATCCAGTATCTTTGAAAAAAGGTATTGGGCTATTTTTTATAGTCACAGTAAATGTTTGACCATTCATCATATGCACCAATACGCTTTTCCCAGTGTTAGATACTGCGAATATTTTATCCTTCAAAAAACTAGTCATACCAAATTCAGTTGGGTATTCACTAGTCCAAGTAGTATTATTTGGTTTAATTTTCCAATCATCCAACCCCATTATACACCACCTGACTGAGCAATAAATAAATCCGTTTCATAACAGAACTCATGAAATGCTTTGTGACCTGCAATAAAGCCACCTGCATGTCTTTTAGTACCAATAAACTCTTCACCACAAGTAGGGCATGACACCCTAACTATTTCAGAACGTAGGTACATTCCTTCTTTAGATATGATATTAATCACTTTATCTAAATCTTCTTCTGTTAATTCAAAATCATCATCTATTGCTTCTTCTACACTCATATGCTTATCACCATACTTGCTTCTGTTTCCTGACCATTGAACCATTTCTGAATCCATTGACCACCCATAGCAGCAATTACATTATTCATCATATCAATTTGTTGCGGAGAACCATCCCAATCTTGTGCTTGACAAGAGAAAGAACCCTCTTCACCATTTAACACAGTATCTACTAATTCAGGCGGAAATAAATATGAAATGAGTACGGCATTTCTACCTTGTGCTCTTAAATCTAACCACTTCACAGTAGCATTATCACCTGTGCCTTGCCTATAAAGCAAGCGTCTTACATCTAAATTATCAGCACAGCAAATAACTAGGTCATAACCTTTCAATTGTTTAGGTACTAAAACTAAATACGGTTCTGCTTTAACATTTGTAAATTGTTTATTAATTGCTTTTGCTTTGTTTAAACCTATATGAGCAGAGTCATAATGTTGATAAAATATATTTTTATATTCTACTTTATCGTCATCATAGACAGTTATATCATAAAGACCTAACCTATCTAAATTGTGTATTAACATACTACCTATTCCACCTGCACCTATTATCAATATTTTTCTTTTATTCATACTCATTTTAATTACTCCTTTTTATACCGTTAACAAAATCATTTAATGTCATATAATTCAATATTTTTTTATCTACATTATATAACGATAAAATCTTTTTCATATTTTTTCTTAGTGAGACTTCGGTAGTGCCTACTAATTTAGCAACTTCTTGTTGTGTATAATTTTCCCTTCTAAAAATAGACACTAAATAAAAACATGCAGATAAAGTTGCTATCGAAAATTGCATGCTGTGTGCATCCATTTTACTATATACATGTTCTGATAATTTACTTACATCACCCATATACTCAGGGTTAGGGATGTATAACTTTGAACCTACTTCTTGAATCAAACCTTCTATATTCATTTGTGAAAATACCCAAGGTTTTCTCAATTGTTTAGCAATAGTTCTACTGTACTTAGATATATCGCTGCGTGGTATTTTTGTTATATCAGAATGTTTCTGAACTGTAACTGCAATACCTGCTTCTCTCAATATGAAATACGTCAGACTTGCTGCTCTGTTCTCAATAGAAACAGAACGTAGTGTTTGTGATTTAAGTAACAAATTGTAATATTTACTTACTCTATTTTTCAATACAGTATCTACATTATAATAAGATAGATTCATATTAGACAATTTTAACATCCTTAGATAACTTTCATTCAGTGGATTGTTATAACTTTGTGTAAAGAACAATCTTCTACTAGATACCCCAAACTTATTGATATCTGCTTTATGAATAGTAGAACCTAACTCCCAAGATTTGTTGGGTGCTCCTTTGTATTCACTACTAGAGATATCGTAATCATTTCCTCTAGTGGTGCTTTCAAATATATTCTTGACTAAAACTAGACCACAATCTAAACAGACCTTTTCACCTAATCTTTCATCAAACATATTTCTTTCTGAATTACATTCAAAACATTTACTCAAAAATACGCCCCCAATTATCACCAAAGATTTGTGGATTATCAATATAATATTGAGGTAGCCTTGAAGTAAATTCAGGCACATAATCCGGTAGGTGTAATGTACTAACCATTGTTCTTGCAGTTAAATCATTCATTAACATCATTGCTCTTGAAGCAAACTGGTCTCCTAAACTAGAGTTTTTATGAATGTTATCAATACAATTAGGAGTAAAATTACCACAATGAACTCCATCCATGAATATTGCATTGTTGGTTGCTTCCATCTTTTTTATAGCATCATTAACTATATGATTTTGATTAAACATATATGTCTGTACTCCTTGAGTATTGGTCTTTTTGCCTTGCTTCTTTTCTAACAATACCCAATCACATGCAACTCCTCTCACAATCATACCTAATCTATCGGGTAAATTAACACCTCCACTAGTTCTGAATGTTTTAATCTTATCAGGATAAGTTTCTTCTAATTCTCTAACTAATTCTTTGGCTCTCCTTTCAACAATATCTTGTGTTCTATTTTGTGTTAGAAATGCATGCATAACCTTTGTTTGTGTTGGTGACGGTTCTTCACCTA
>JGI25132J35274_1000110_pt1 | contig 21005 bp, 7 predicted proteins | sample ETNvirenome_6_30_FD_35274 | JGI IMG/M metagenome (IMG submission 35274)
TCTATACCAAGCTTTATTAGGCGACCTAAGTTATAATCCTTTTGTGGGGTACGATGGCCAGGGCCTCCCGACCGAACGATTTGCTCCCACCGATGGAGCATTACTTAGATGGAGCCCGAATCGAGCCTCGGACTTACTATTTGTTGTTAATCGAGAGCTTGATTTGCGTGAAGAAGCTGCTCAACAGTTTGAATCAACACAGCAATATATTCTAGAATCGGTAGGAATCAACTATCAACAGAACGATATAGACCACATTTTGGGTAATGAACAATATTCACGATTCTTTTCAACCACATTCGACTCAGATACTATATCTCTAATCCCGTTGATATACAACTTCTATCTAACATCGCAATACTTCCAAGGAGTAAATAAAGCTTTCGAGACACCAAAGAACAGAGTCTTAAGTATTTTGCTTTCGACAATCGCCAATGACAACAACTTTGATGCAACTCCGGACCTTACCAGACAAGCAGCTGACAGTGCAATAGCGAGTTCTACAGGACAAGATCAAAACGATGCTTTCAACACCGCTGCTAGAGACTTTATATTAAAGATGCTTATCAAGACTCCTATTGATATTCTGAAGGGTGTTGTGGAATTGACTGATCCACACGTTGCTATATCTAAGAATATTAAGATAGGGACAGGATTTGCTTTCAATACACTCGCACAAGTAATGGACACCGCTGAAATACCTGATGCTCTTAACGAAGCCATCGCGGCTTTACTCCCGGGTACAGAACCAAACTTAAATGGAGAGGATGTAACAAAGCTGATTCTTTGTTTGGCAGACTATGCAATGCAAAAGAGCATTAGTGAGACCGCCGATCTCCTGGTGGCCCCGCCTGATGATGATTCCCCTAGTCCACCAGAAAACTTCTTCCCAAGGATGTCTATTGATGGTGTTGATTTCACAGGCACCATCTCAGGCATGCTTATGATACCACCAAGCCCATTGGGTATCATTTATTTGCTATTAGAACTACTTAAGAATGATATTAATAATCAAACCGATAACGTAGTTGACGCAAGTGCTGAAAACGCTAATGCAAATGAGTGTAACGACGTAGAAGAGGTTGGGGTCGAGGAGAATTAATATGTCGTCAGGATTATCACCAAAGCTTCCGTTGGTTGTGGATGAGGTCTTTGGCGCTTACAATTTAAACACGACGTTCGAAGACCTAGCTAAACAAAACCTAAAGATGCTAATTTTAACTGTTCCGGGAGAAAGAATCATGATCCCGGAGTATGGTGTTGGCTTAAAAAGGTATTTATTTGAACTAAACGACAAAAACACATACGACAACATTCAGTCAAGGATTATAGAGCAAACGTCTAGGTATCTAGATTATATTCAGATTGATGACATACGATTCCAGATACCAGAAGGAAATCCTGATTTGTTTCCCAATAACTTATCGGTTTCAATATCTTTTACGATTCTTCCACTACAAAGGACAACTACGTTACAAATTGATATAAATCAACCTATTTAGAGAAACATTATGGCCAAAAAACTACAACCTATTGACTATACAAGTCGCGACTTTGACTCTATTCGCAGAGATCTAGAAAACTATGCAAANAGGTATTATTCCGATACCTTTAAGGACTTTAATGAATCTTCATTCGGNTCCTTAATGTTGGANACAGTTTCATACATTGGTGATATTNTATCCTTTTATTTGGATTACCAGACAAACGAGTCGTTTCTTGAAACTTCGATTGAGTACAACAATGTAATCAGGCTTGCACGCCAGATGGGCTTTAAGCTAAACACCAGCCCTTCTTCCTATGGGGTCCTTACGTTTTATGTTCAAGTGCCATCAGACAGTTCCACAGCCGGTCCTGATTTGACATACGCACCAGTTTTGAGAGCAGGGTCTGTGTTTTCTTCGACTGGAGGCGGATTGTATACGCTTATTGAAGACGTTGATTTTTCTGTGCTAACAAATCAGGTTGTTGTAGGTACTGTAGATTCGTCAACAGGAAACCCAGTTGACTTTGTGATTAGAGCACAAGGTCGCGCCGTATCGGGGAGAACCTTATTCAAAGAAGTAGATGTTGGAACATTCCAAAGATTTAGGAGAGTCGATCTTGAGAACTCTAGGGTCGCTGAAGTGTTGACTGTCACAGACTCTGAGGGTCATGAATACTTTGAAGTTGATCATCTGTCGCAGAATGTAATCTATCGGGCCGTTAGAAACTCCAACACTGCGACAAATTCCACAGTTCGCAACATTCTTAAGGCTGTCCCGGTGGCAAGAAGGTTTACAGTCGAACACGATGGGCCCAGGACTTTCTTGCAGTTTGGGTATGGTTCAGACTCTGAGTTGCTATCAAACTCTGTGGTTGACCCCTCCAGCCTTATATTGGATTTAAACGGACGTGACTATGTTACAGACGAGGGATTTGATCCCACTAAGCTTATTAGCACTGATAAGTTTGGTATTGCGCCGGCAAACACGACACTTAAGATAGGGTATCGAGTTAACCTAACCAACGATGTCAACGCGGGCACAAACACAATCACGGGGGTCGACCGACCTTTATTTAGATTTAGGTCACAAGGGTCGTTGTCACAGGTTCTTCGTAATTCAGTCATTCAATCACTAGAAGTGCTAAATGAAGAGCCGTTTGTAGGAGACATCTCGCTTCCATCATCGGATGAGATTAAGCAAAGAGTGTTTGGTTTCTACGCTACNCAGAACCGAGCCGTTACGATTCAAGATTATCAATCAATCTGTTATGGAATGCCAGCCAAGTTTGGTTCTGTAAAGAGAGCGGCTGTGGTACGTGACTTTGATGAGTTTAAGAGAAACCTTAATATCTACGTTATTTCTGAGGATACAAGCGGCAAATTGCTGCCAGCCAACATAACTCTTAAAAATAACTTAAGAAATTGGCTGCTACAGTATAAAGTAGTGAATGACACTGTAGACATCTTGGACGCAGATATTATTAACTTCAAGATACAGTACACTGTGGTAACAGACTTGAACGCTAACAGATTTACTGTAATCAGCAGAGCGAACGCAGCTTTGTCAAACTTTATCATTAAGAACCAGTACGAGATCGGTGAATCAATCGTTATTACTGACTTCTATAAGGTTCTCCAAAAGGTAAACGGAGTTGTAGACGTTGTTGATTTGGAGATTGTGGGAGCGACAGGACCAGCTTATGCCAACTCTTCGTTTAACTTTGAAGATGCTTTGTCAGCCGATGGCAGAAGGATAGAAGGTAAAAACAACGCAGTCTTCGAACTTAAGTTCCCCAACGTAGATATCCAAGGAGCAATCAGATAATGACTATTCTTAGGTATACGGCCAGCGCCGATACAACAATCACCAATGCATATGAAGCTAACTTGCTTACGCGCGGTACCGGCTCAAACATGGGGTATGCTGATTCGNTGGAAGTGTTTTCAATTTATGGTCAAGAGTCTGGCTCGAACGGACAATCACAAGAGCTATCACGGATTCTTATTCAGTTCCCAGTTTCTAGAATTTCATCTGACAGAACCGCTGGAACGATTCCAGCTTCGGGATCAGTATCATTTTTCTTAAAGATGTACAATGCGAGGCATCCATTCACTCTTCCACAGGATTTCACACTAGTCGTTACGCCAGTTTCCAGATCATGGAATGAAGGTACAGGACTAGACATGGATAACTATCAAGACTTAGGCACCTCTAACTGGATTAAATCTAATGATAGTACGTCTTGGTCAACAGTTGGTGGCGATTATCTTTTCAATAACAACTACAATGTAACGTTCCCGCAGGGCTTTGAAGATTTAGAGCTTGATGTTTCAGACGTTGTTGAAAAGTGGATCACTGGTTCTGCTGGCGGTGCATATGAAAACTATGGATTTGGAATTAGACTTACTTCATCTCAGGAAGCTTATTTCTCTTCATCTGTCGGAGGTAACTCTGGATCGGTGATTCACAACGTTAACGGTGCAACTCAATCTTATTACACCAAAAAGTTCTTTGCACGATCTACAGAGTTTTTCTTTAAGCGCCCAGTGATTGAAGCACGTTGGGATGCTCGCGTACAGGACGATAGAGAGAACTTTTATTACTCCTCTTCGCGCGCTCCCGCTGCAGACAACCTTAATAACCTATATCTTTACAACTATGTAAGAGGCCGCTTAAGGAACATCCCTTCCGTTGGTACCGGTAACCTACTGGTTTCTTTCTACTCTAGTTCGTTTGGCACTCCAAGTGGCTCGCAGATAGCTATCTCCAAGGGGGGTACAACTGCTGGTGCTGGTGACCTTAACACTACCGCTAGTTATGTAAGCACTGGAATTTACTCCTGCTCAGTAGCGCTGACTGCCGCATCTACTCGACTGTTAGAGATACACGATGTGTGGCGCTCAACCAGCGGAGTGGAGTTCTTTACGGGATCATTCTATCCAGAGCTGATGCCTACCTACGACAGTGCTCCAACGTTTACTAGAATCACATCTTGCAAGAATCTTAAAAAATCATACTCTGTTAAGGACACAGCCAGATTTAGATTCTTTGTTCGCGATCGCAACTGGAGTCCGACAATCTACACGGTGGCTAAGGCTGTTAATCCTACAGATATTATTGAAAGCGCTTCTTATAGCATCTATCGTGTAACTGATAATCTCGCTGCCATCCCATACGGCACCGGCTCCAATTACAGCACATACCTTTCATACGACAAGGAAGGAAACTATTTTGACCTTGATATGTCTTTATTAGAGAAGGATTATATGTATGAGATAAGATTGTCATACTACAATGATAGTATTGGTGATTGGCAAGAACAACCTCAAACGTTCAAATTTAGAGTTGAAGAATAATTAAAGTATGAGCATCAAAAAGTATTTCGATAAGGCCGAAACAATAAAGAGCCTTTCTGGGAAAACTTCCGAACAAATAGGCTCTGTTGTAGAGTCCGCTGCATATCACGAGCAGGATATTATTGAAGAAGAGAGGTTTATCCCCAGGATTGACTTCTCAAAGCCACAAAACTTTGCTCGCTATGGCTCGGCGGTTGAATACTATGATCAAGCTCTAAGAAGAATCTACAATGAATATCCGTATGATGGATCATTAAAAGAAAGACTAGAGTGGCAAAACGAGTCAACTTACATTGATTTATATGTTTATGATAATCTATACCCACGAACAAACGGATATGCAATCATTTCAGCCAATGGATGGGGATCACTAGCCGGTTCGATAACGTCTGATGGGTATGGTTTATCAAATGATTTAGAGTACATTTTCGTTAAGGGTGGCCCAAATGCCAACCCCAGTGGCCTCCTCCCGAAGTCAACTCAGTTCACGGGCTCAAACTACTATGAGCCAGACAAGAACAGAGGATCAAACTTAGAGTTTGATTTGAGCACAAAAGGTGCTACTTTAGAGTTTTGGCTTAACAAGAGCGAATATGTATCTTCTCTAACAGAAAAAGAGGTTATTTTCGATCTTTGGAATGGTCAGGCTTCTTCTTCATCAGATTACGTTCGATTTACTCTTGAAACATCTGCTTCTGCTGATGGAACAACNCCGGTATTGCTTACTGTTCTGTCAGGAACAACNGGGTTCTATCAGCAGTCAATTGCTGCTTCTACATTTACAACCTCTTCCTTAGCCGATGGAAACTGGCACCACTATGCAGTAACGTTAAAGTCGGCATCTGCTGGTGTAACAACACGCTTTTACGTTGATGGGACTCTGAACAACGAGTCAAACCTCGGCACAGCAGGTATTAACAATACGGATAGTTCAAACCTTAGAGCTTACATAGGCGCTCTCATAACGTCGCCATCCGGCTCGTCAGCCGCCGCAGGGGCAGGTAAACTCTCCGGCTCAGTCGATGAGCTAAGATATTGGAAGACTCAAAGATCCTCAAAAGATATCGGCCTGTTCTGGTTTACGCAGGTAGGGGGAGGTGTTAACTCAGATCCTACTCCATTTACTACGACAGAAGAGTCCGCAAATGTAGATTTGGGTGTATACTTTAAGTTTAATGAAGGAATCACTGGCGATACAACTATTGACAGTATAGTTTTGGACTACTCGGGCCGTGTTTCAAACGGTGCCTGGACCGGATACACAACAAATTCTCGTAACACCGGATCAGCTATCGTACTTTCAAACGCCGCAATCAGCGAGTACAGAGACCCGATTATCTACGCCAATCACCCAGAAGTTGGTGCCCTCGCTGAGACTCTGCAACTTACTGGCTCGGCACACGATGTTAATAACAATGCATCTATATACAACTCTATTCCTTCGTGGATTACAGAAGAAGACGACGAGGGCACTGGAAATGTCAAGAATCTAACTCAGATTCTTTCCAGTTACTTTGATACTTTACATTTGCAGATTGAAAGCTTAAGTCAGCTTAAGGATGTTCAATACCCTAGTGGTAGTAATAAACCGCTTCCGTTTGCCGAAAAGTTACTTAGTTCGTATGGGTTTGTAACTCCGGAAATCTTCCTTGACACCGACATTCTTGAAAAGCTTGCAGACAGAAGTGAGAAGCTTGTTTATGAGAAGTCCCTTCATGATGTTAAGAACACCATTTATCAAAATATTTACAACAACTTAAATTACATTTACAAGTCAAAGGGCACCGTAAAGAGTTTTAGAAATCTCATTCGATGCTTTGGTATTGACGACGAGCTTGTTAAGCTCAACATGTACGCTGACAACATTGAATATGAGCTGAAAAGTAACCGCAGAAACATCACTGTTGGCGATAAGTTTGCGAACTTTAATACTGGTAGAAACAAGTCTGCTGTTGTATACAACTATGCTGACACTTCCAATACAAACTCAGTTGGATACATTACCTCCAGCGCAGCTTTGAACAGTGGGTATGCCACCACATTGGAAGCTGAGGTGTTATTCCCTCTCAAGGCTGAGGGCCTCAGTGATTTGTATGTTAATACAAACGCTATCAGTTCTTCTATATTCGGTGTCCACGGCGCCAATGACCCAGCCACCGATACAACTTGGGATTCTATGGATCATGTTAACTTCCAAGTATATGCTGTCCGTGATGAGTTGGAATCCTCAAATGCTAAGTTTGTTCTCACAAGCACCGCTGGGGGAAACATCCCGCTGGTCGAATCACAGCTTTACCAAGAAGTTTATGATAACACGCGATGGAATCTAGCAGTCAGAATTAAGCCAGCCGAGTTCCCTCTTAAGGGGCTTGTTAGTGGGGTTACATCCAACTACATCGTTGAGTTACACGGTGCTCAAGTGTTTGCTGACGAAATCATAGAAGAATTTACTGTATCTGGAACAATCAGCAACGCTCCTGTCGGGTTCATGACTGGTAGCAAGCGTGCCTTCGTTGGAGCCCACAGAACCAACTTTACAGGTTCCGTGCTACAAACATCAGATGTAAAGGTTAATGCATGTCGCTACTGGCTAGATTATATTGATAACGAGACTCTAAACAATCATCTTCTTGATACAGATAACTATGGTGCGCTTCAGCCACACCTTTATGCTTACCCATTCAGCACGTCGGGTTCATTTGGAGATATTAAGAAGTTTGATACTCTTGCGTTTAACTGGGAGTTCCTAACTAACACGGGGTCTAATGCGTCTGGGCAGTTTGTGGTTGACGATCTTAGTTCTGGATCTGCCGGCTTTACTAGGTTTGGTGAGCTTGGAAACATCCTAAACAAGCAGTATACCGCCAGGGGTGACTTCTTCACGCCTTCTTCAACAACAGCGATCGATAAAGAATACGTTGTAAGTTCAAAGATTAACTTACCAGAGAACGTTCAGTCTTCAGATATGGTTCGAGTATTAAGCACCGAAGATAGTAAAGTATTCACAACCGAAAGTCGACCAATAAACTACTACTTTGCTTTCGAGAAGAGCATGTATCAGACCATCTCTGAGGAGATTATCAATTACTTTGCGAACTTGAAAGACTTCCACAATCTAATTGGCGATCCAGTAGAAAGATACCGTATCGAATACAAGCAGATGAAGTTTATTCGTCAGAAGTTTTTCGAAAAGGTTGAAAACCAAGAGCTAGACTTTGATAAGTTCTACGAGTTCTACAAGTGGTTCGATTCGTCTTTGTCATTCATGCTTGGGCAACTTGTCCCAGCATCTGCTGATTTTGCCGAAAACATTCGAACAATGATTGAGAACCATGTTTTGGAGAGACCAAAATACCGAAACATCTTCCCATTCTTAGAGGCGAGAGATAGTTTACCGGATGCGGTCATTACTGGCTCCCAGCCGGCTGCCGCAACAGACATAGGCCCAGATTTTTATTCCCCAACAGGGCGTATAGTACCAAACGTCTCCTTTACCAAGCGACAGATCGGTTCTTCTAACTACATTCTTACAAAGCGTAACAGACTTTTAAGGAGTCCAGTAGTTAGTAGCAACGTAAACGAGAACCTTCCCTGGCAGCGATACAAGAGAAAGCCAGAAGATTCCGATCGTGAATTGATCGTAACGTCATCACATGACAGCTACAAGAGAACAATTAACTCTGCTGTTAAGTTTAATGTTGTAGCCGATTCAGCTATTGGTGGTGTAGCCACTCACCTAAACAAGAACACAAACTATGTTTTTGATGCCACTCGACCATTTGGCGGAACAAAGGTTAGTGGTGCCGTCAAGAGAATGTTGACTGTTACTAGCTCAGACGTCGAGCAGCTAATCGAAACTTCTGATGTTTATTACACCAACTTTAAACAAAGACTTGGGTTTGGAACGACACCAAACTTTGGCGATAGCAACGATTTAGCTTTCGATGGCAACTCCCTCGCGCCATTCTCTATGTACAGTTCTTCAATAACGACCGGCCACAACGCTGCGGTGGCGTCTGAGTTCAAGTCTGGCGTTGAGATTACCAACCTTCATAACGACTTCGTATTAAGCACTGACAGGCCGCTACAGGGCCCGTTCACTGAAATGTATGTCGGTGGTCGCGAATATCGCCACGCGCGCTTAAACGAAGGCTCAGACACTGTGAAGACCCGCCCTGAGGGCTTCCGGATTCAGTTTGATAATGTTACGGGCTCCAATGGCTCTGATTTGACAAACACGTTAGCTATTTTGCCACCTAACTCTAAGGGCGGCGCAGCTGACCTCAACATTCCTTTTGCTCCAAGATTCCGAGATGAGACAGCAAAGCGTCCTGTAAACATTCGAAACATTCGAATGACAACTGGCTCAACAATTATCGGCAACTACGAAAAGAACTATCAGGTTATTCAGACTGCTGGTAGAACTCAAAACGATCCGTTCTTTAATGACCAGTCGTTTGCCTTTGCTCCAAATCCCGAGACACTTGCAACAAGAGGTCGATTGCCGCTTTTGGTACCAGATTCAGCTTCTATTTCTGCCTCAACCAGCACCTTCCCAGGAACCAATAAAATTACAAGAGTGTTTAACTCTGGCTATGCGGCTGTATTTACCAACGAATCGCCTGTATTTGTTGGGGACGCAAATACTAATGATTTTCTCAGAGAACCTTCTGTAACATTTTCAATTACAATATCCTCATCAGTTCCGATAGCTCAGAATTGTACGCTACTAGGCTGGGGTGGAAAACTTACTAGCCCCAACGCATGGGCTAGGCGTTTAAATCTCACCAACAACGGAGGAAACGTTGACGTTCAAGTGTACCTTGAAAGAGTCACTACAGACACAAACTATGTGTGGGATCAAGTAATTACATCATCTGGATATCATACCATCACAATTGCTTATGAGGACAACCGTTCCAGCGGTGCAAGTAATCTTAAACTTTTCCTAAATGGTGTTGAAAAGAGCCCTAATACATCTGTAGCTGGTGCAGGCTTACTTCTTACAGGCAGTGCGAATATGGGTGGTCGTGCAAACAGTCTTGGTCTTTTTGGCGCTAGTTTTACATCTAATGCATTGCCAGCAAGAGCTAGTACTTTCCTTAGTGGTGCCGTATACGGCCTGGGCTTTAAGAATTCATATGATGCCGACCCATCGACGTTCTATACAACCACAGGTTCAGGAACCAGTTATGATGCGTTTGGAAGAACGTTGGCTGTACCTACGGCCCCTGGAGTTCCAAGCCTTAGCGCTATGTCAGCCAGTGGTGTACGAAGTTACTACACTGCCAGTGTATACAAGACAACATCCTCAATATTTGGCGATGCGCTCAATAACAACTTACCAATTACATACGGTCCGCTTCTAGGAGCGCCCTACGATCCGGCATTCACAACTCTGTACTCTAGACAAACAGCATCAGCTGCCGACCTAACTGCTCTTCAGAGTGTAACAAACAACTACACTTGGAACAACACTACACCGGCAGTCGGCAACACAGGAGGTAACTTAGACTACACTCTTCCAGATCGAACTGGAACAAACTCAAACGAAACCATTATTGTTAACCGCTTTGCTGGCTGTGGGTACGAAGTGATGTCTTTGGGTTACATGGACCCTGCACACGAAGAGTTGTCTGTCTACAATGCTCTTCCGTATCGTGACTTGTCTGTTAGAGATTATGGACTTTCGGGCTCTGCGTCGATTGATCCTATGGCGTCTAAAACAATCACTGTGATCGATCAAATTGACAAGAATCGCGGTCTAAACCAAAGAGCATCTTTACACGCAGGTCCATTCGGCTCTGACGCTGCATACGGTTCGGTGCCATCATTGACGTATGTCACAACGCCATCCTGGCACAAGACTAACCGAAACCGTAAGCGTAGAATGGCTGGCGAGTTGAATTCGTATGTAACCAAGTCTGTTTACGATAACCTATACGTCCAGCATGCCATACCACGGTCTATACAGCAATACACTTGGGTTACTTCTTCTCTAGCTGCAGGTCAGGTTATCTTTGACAACAGTCGTCCTGCTTGCTTTAGCGGCTCTGTTTTAACTGAGTTGATGACTTCTGGTACATACAACGATACAACCTTTGTGGGCCTAAACACAAGATTGGTTGACCCGGTAACATCCTCAGATACCTCGCACGTTTTGGGCTTTGCTTTAGATTTACCCGCTGCCACGCGATATCCAAACAGTGATTATTGGGGTGCATCAACTCTATCAGATACTGCAGATTATCTGAATGTCCTTAACACAATGAGAAACGGCCCATTTGGTTATTCTTCATGGAAGCAGATTAGGATTGGCGAGTCTCCAATTGGCCGCGACCTAAGAAAGAACAACAAGGTTGGTTTTGCTGTTCCGCCCGATTTGTTGCTTGATAACAACAACGGTGCTGAGCAACCAATTAGTCCAAACTCATTTAGACAGTTTACTGAGTCTCCAATCTCCTTAAACATGTCGCCGGTAACCTTTGTGTTTGAAGATAACACTGAAGATTCTGATACTGCCAACAACACTCTTGTTCGCGTACCATATGGAAACCAGATATCCTTCTTCTCAAACGAGCAGCTTAATAACTTCTACGATCTTGAATCTGATGTATCTAAGTTACAAGCTTACAACACAGTTTTGGATTACACGATCTCTAGCAGTCTAAGTGTTGTGATTTCATACTCTGAAAACCTTTATCCTTCGGATATAAACATGTATGACGATCGAGTCCGTAAGAGAACAGAATTCCTTATTGGTAACATATGGGATGATGATCGAGCTATAAGATCGACTAGATATCTTCCATACTCTGGACCATCGGTGTTTACGTTTAATACTTTTGCATCTGCTAGTATTTGGCCCCTTGATGGGCACATCAATTTCCAAACAACGCATTCGGTCGGAAACTTTGTGGGCAACACACCCAGCCCGGTTGTGAGACAACTCTCCGATGGCGCGGGAGAGCTTTTAAATAACTACAATAGGTATTATGTTTATGACCTAGACGACGCCGCAGACACTAGCACANCCGGTGTCGGAAATGTGAGAGCAGCCCCGGTTTACGCCGCCCGCGTCCCAGCGGGATCAGCCAGCGTTGTGTATTTCGCAGCCGGGTACCCTCACAATCCGGTAGTTACCCAAAGATCGATGGTCTTCGCCGGTGATGCAGAATGGCAAGCTGCCGATCAGTCAGGCAAAAAGCCATATGAAAGTTATGATTCATACGCAGAAAGAATTTCTATAGTAGGAAAAGATCATTCAATTGTTCCTGAGTTTAGAATAAGTACGCTTATGGATACTTACTTGAACGCACAAACATCAGATTTCCTTGCCAGTATCGACAATATTTTTAACCTTACTGGTGCGGAAGTATATGATAGTTCCCAGAATGGGTTCTACAAGACCTATTCAAATTCAGACTTTTTGAGATATTTCTCAAATATAGACGAAGACCTTCATGGCAAGCGATCTGATGCCAGCAAGATTAAAAGAGATAAAGTTTCACTTCGATGCAGCGCAGTTATTAAGTTCTTGCCGTACAAGGGCTTCTATCCTGCCGAAAGAACTTGGGAGCTTTCCTCGTTGCTGTCGCAGTCGTACTATCCGTATATCAAAGTACAAGGAAAAGCAGGATTTGCTACTCAAGCTAGCCGTGCTTTCTTCGAGCCCTTGATAGCGCCAGGAATTCTTTTTAATACGATTAAGTCCGGAATCGCAGTTTCAAATGCTGTTTTGTCTAACACGGGGAATGATGCAGACACCGTGCGCACGACCCAGGCTGCTCCGATTATTCCATCCGCAAAGTCGAACTTACCTGAGGGGACCGTTAGGTATGAAAGGATGATCAACGTCGTAGGTAACAATCCAGCAACCGCTGGCAATAATGGTTACTTTATGCAAAAGATTCCATTTGAGACGATTCAAAGACCCTTAACGTTTTTGGATCCTGGCTTCTTATCGGGTGCTGGTGGTATTTATGATTCAGGTGTTAGCAACTATGATGGCTTATATGCTCGACGGGTCGACGGCGTAACCGGGCAGGACTATGCAATAATCAACAACGGTAAAAAACTTTACGAGTTTGCCATCGACAACTTCCTTTGCGAAACAACTGAGTTCTTTACAGCAGGAAACCAGTTCTTTAGATCGAAGCGAGAAGATCAGTTCTCCTCAGTGGAAAGTGGTTCTGTTTACAGACTTAGAATGGAATTGTTTAGAACTTTGGATTCGGACCTAAACGTAGATCGGAATGCATTTGACCTATACGGACGCGAGTCTGGATTCGGATATCCAGTAGGTGAGGGACTTACATCAGCTGCCAGATCTCATCAGACGGCTTCGTTCCACCACCTAGTGCCATCATACTATCACGGTAGAGGTATTGTAGATTTTGTCTATACGGCGCAGTTCACAGGACTAGCAACGTTGGATGAGATTCTATCAAACACAACTGTTACTTACACAACTTCGACAACACATGGCACTGACGGTGCTACAACAATGTATATTGGAGACTCTGTTAATCTAACAGAATACTTTACGGAAGTGCCCCCGGGAACTAATGATCAGAAGAGAGTTTGGTTGATGCAATCTAAGTTTGAGACGCCCGTGTTGAACTTCGCTAGTGGCAGTGTAGTAAATTACAACACACCAGCGACCAGCTCAGTCGAACCCGGATTATCTGGGTCTCAAAAAATCAAGATCAATGGAATGTGGCACCAGTATGGTCAGCTCCCAACAGCTGGTAACGAAGGCATCTTTATGAAGATTCGTGAAGGATCTGGCATTGGCGAGGAATCATTAGCTGATATTGTAGGGTTTGAGACCGGCGTTCCTAAGAGGATTGGTCGTGTTAAGGAATCAAACTTACTTGAAGAAGCAGTGGTGGCGGTACCGTTTAAGACAGTAAACAACAGAAGAAAGTTCTTTGGAATGCCAACTAGCAATACGCAATATGCCGATATTGAGAGGGTAATGAAAAAGTATGTGTTCCCACCGAAGTTTGACTTTGTAATAAACAGCACAGTAGACCCAATCCTTATGTACGCATTTGAGTTCTCAGCCGCAGTTTCTCAGCAGGACATAGCGGACATGTGGCAGAACCTGCCGCCTGATATCGCTGAGTCTTTCGAGCAAAAAGAGATTATCGTAGATGATCCTCAGATCCTCGACCTTCTAATAGATAACTCTGAAGATATTCAGTGGATGGTTTTCAAGGTTAAGAAGCGAGCCAAGAAGTCTTACGATAAGTACAGAAGATCATTGGTGACCGAGGATACATCCGCATTCGAAGATGAAATCGGACCATATTCTTACAACTGGCCATACGATTACTTCTCACTTGTGGAACTAGTTAAACTAGATGAAACTGTTCAGTATGCCTCGACAGATGTGTTGGATGGAACGTAATGGAATTTTTTAACAAAAAAGAAGAAGTACTAGAGTTTCAGCTAACCAATTACGGTAGAGACCGGCTGGCAGTTGGTAAGTTAAACCCAACATATTACGCTTTCTTTGATGATGATATTTTGTATGATTCGGCAGCGGCAGGATTTACCGAGTTCCAAAACAACGTTGAGGGAAGAATCCAAAGCGACACGCCAAAGATGAAAGTTGTATCAACTCGCGAAGGTGCCGAGACTAGAGTGGGTCGATTTATTAATAACGTGTCCGCTGCTCTTAATCCGATCGGTGGCCCAACTTCGGATCCAGCAGATAATGTAGAAGTGTTTAAGGCCCAGGTCTACGGAGAAAAGGGAAAGTTGGATGCTTATCCATTAGGTCGATCATCTTTGAATAAAGACAAGCTTCCTGCTTGGAATATGCAAATCTTATCAAACCCTTCAGCATCCTCATCGCAGACCTTCCTAAACGAGGAAGATTTTATTCAAGCCATCCCTCAGGTAAACATAACTATTGATTACCAAACATATTTTGATCAGGGCCTATTCACTAGTGAAGCTATCACAGAATATTTGCCTGGACAGAATGCAGCAGACATCTTTTTGGCTTTGAAAGAAAATTATCTAATGATTGAGCTTCTAGAAGAGAACACGGAGTTTGAAAAAGAAAACTTTGAAATAGAAGTATTCCAATCAAGCTCTAGTGGTTATCAGCAACTAGGATTTACAGCTGAAAGTGCCAATACATTTGTCACGCCAAAGCCAGATAACATTGGCTACTATATGAATATTTTAACTGACAGAGAAATTCCAAACGAGATTTTAGAGGAACTTAATATTAATCAAGAGGCTCTTGGAACTGCTGCTAGTAGAATTAAACTTAATAGAGACATATATACCACTGATAACGAGGAGCCTTGCTAATGCGCGTATCTTCCGGACCATATCTTGGAACTGTGCCTTTTGCCACGATTCAAGACATCAGACTCTCTGTTGATGCTGAGGGGTCCTATACGTTTGTTGTGGATGTATCAAATGAAAGAAAGATCATCAATAGAGCATCTAGAACATATCAGTTTGGTAACTTGGTATATTTCACAAGCGATAAAAATGAAGTTAACAACTTAAGTTCTAGCGAGTCGGCAATAAAATCATTTATTATGGCAAATCCAAAGTTGTGCCATAATGTTAAGCCGCGCGGAAAAGATTATGAAGTAAAGACTCAAGATGGTCAAGGCAATTACATTTCTTCGTATGTGCATCGCGTCGGTCCAGTTACGGTTCCTAACACAAAGAATGTTTATTTGTTGGTCTGCTCTTACGTCAAAAACGACTCTACCGGCGGCATTACGATTGGTAACATTGCAAAAGAAACAGTTGTTAACAATAGGATCAGCCCCATTGATGCAACCTTATACAAAATAACCGATACAGTTACTGGTTACGGAAAGAGTGACACTGTTTGGCCTGGGTCGGTACACTCCAACAACGGTAGTCTTATGGCAGGCAATAGCCACGTCGCTAAACAGCATCCATTCTTGACAACCACGACAGTTATGAATCTTAGACTAAAAGACCTGAGAGTTATAGATTTAGCAAGGTCCTTGAGACTTCAAGTTACTCGTTACCCAAAGGAATATTATTCTCCGGTAACTTTGTCTAGAGCGTCTAACGGATCAATAAATGGGTTCTGTACTTTTAATATTCTAAACTTTGCTAAAAACAACAGCAAGTACGGTGGCTTTATTGACAATGATTCAACATTGCTTTCATCTGTTTTGATACGAGATGTTATTGTTTCAGTAAAAATAACCAACAAGCAAGATGCTCGTAGGAATGAACTCACGCCCGCACGAAAAACATACTGTGGTAAAAAAGAAGTTAATGTGTTTAAGCGGGTTGCCAGCCTAAACAACGGTTGTACAGTATCCAATAATACCAATGACAACGCTGGTTTAGTAGATATTTTCTTTACAGACAACACAGTTCAAGATATTTTAGAGGGTTCTGCCGAATATAGGGTAGAAATCATATTTGACGATAAGACAAAAGCAACAATAGATAACTCTCTTAATTCTATTAGAACATTAAATAGCCGCATACTTCCCAACTCAGAACAACCAGCTGCTTTATATGATGAGTTAGTAGCAAATTATCTGGGAATAGTTGACTTGATATTCGGTCCAGAAAGTTTCTCTGGGTCTGGCTCAGGATTTACTAAGCGATTCTGGAGAAAAAATCTGTTAGCAATGCTTAATAAATTTAATCCAAACTTATCTTCTGATCGGGTCACGGTATTGAATACGATAAACAACTTGATTATTAGGCTAGCTGATCTTACAAGGAACAATAATTCTAAGACCGAGTCTTTTAATGTAAACTCCACTATCTATATTTCTAAAACCCCGGGGATTCTGAGCGCTGTTAAGATTCTGGCGGAAAAATTTGAGTTCGCTGGTACTAAAAACTATGGAATGAATTATCTAGATGATGATTTATCAATCGGTCCGACGACGACGGTTCCAACTATTTCTTTCGACAGTTATTCGAACCGAGCCCAGACCGAGGTTGTAAAATATGAAATCGTCAACACTCAGGCGGCGCAGCTCAACCCAGCCGGATTTCTTACAGCCAAATCAATTAATCTAACAGCAAACCCACGAAAGATAAGCACATCTAAGCTTAAGATGTCGACCAAAGAATCTATTGCCGCGTCTCTTCCGCTTGTAAAAAATAAAGTAGAAAAAAACAGTACGTTTAAAATCAACAAAGCCCTGCCCGCGCCAAATGTTAAAAACGATATTTTAAGATCGCTAAATATATCTGTAACCATAAATCCGGCGCCATTGAAAAACATTACCGGACCCTCTAATAATAGAATGGTTCGTGATATAATAGATTCTTCTGAGTTTTTGTCGAACACTTCTAGGTTCGTGTATGAAGAGTATCCGTCGACCATCAACTCGGGCTCCACTGGAAAGTCAGTATTGAAAGTCCAAACCAAAAATAACAAAGTTATGGGTTCTTCGTTGGTCAATACGGTTATTGACAAGACCACTACTTCGTTTAAAAAACCAACAACGATTAAAAATGAAGCCGCTCTCGCTGGCTCCCCCGCCTTGCAAAAACTAAGAGAAGATTCTACGGTTATTGTTTCCGGCTCAGCATTTTCAAACGCTGTTAACTTTAACCAAGTTGGTCGAATCGAATATCTTGATAACTACTCAAGCCCCCGAGGCAAAAACGCCGCCCGTGGACCTAAAGTTAAAAAACAAAACTGGAAACTTCTGACACCAGAAAAGCTCAGCAAATCAAAGAAATCCTCTAAGCCATTGGTTTGTCGAGTTAAGCAAGTTAACGATGCTTTGGGCACGGAGGATCTTGTCGGTATCCCACCAATGTCCAGTATGTTTGTTATTGGAGTACCAAAATCGATTAGGCCACGTCCACCACGCCCCCGACCACTTCCGGCGATAACATATGATTTGGACAATGTCGACATACTTTATTCTAAGAACGTTCCATTTAGGCGTTTTCAGGTAGCAGCAACTGTCGCGGCCAGTGGACTAGCAACTACAGCCATGCGTGTAGCACCGACTGCCCCTGCGGTCATGGCTGCAACTCCAGCAATTGCTCCTGCACCCACTGCAGCACCTACATTGGCGTCTGCTCCAACATTTACTCCTGCACCGGCGCCCGCATCGGCCCCAACGTTTGTTCCTGCGGCAGCCCCGGCACCAACAGCAGCTCCGGCATTTGCTCCTGCGCCTGCACCGGCGCCTGCATCGGCCCCAACGTTTACTCCCGCACCCGCTTCAACAACCCCGCGACTGCGCGATGATGCCGCTCGCCCCGCTGCATCTCCGGTATTTGGCGCCGGAAGGATTCCTAGAACAGGTTACTAAGACATGCAAGACAACAACTACAAGGATAGGCTTTTAATAGTTGATGAAAACCTTATTGGCATCAAAGACAGAGGAGTTGTTACAAGCAACGCTGTCGTAGCCTTTAACCCAGTTGATTTCCATCCAATGGTTAGGGATAACTGGCAGACCGAAGATCCTCTTCGTGGAGTCCTGGGCGCATACTACACAAGATACACAAGCACGAAGGGTCCCACATTGTATAGCTATGCTGGGGCTTTAAACACCCTACGAGCGGGTGGCCACGTTGGCGCCAGCGATCAGAATGGAATAGGATCTTTAAGAACGCAGTTAGAGGGCCCAAACGACGGCACCAATATAATTTTTGACCCTCCTTCGATATCTGATAGTGTCAATTACCCAGGGACGAAAAGGATCGGACTGATTTATCACCCCAACGCATGGGACAGTTATGCCGTAGTCACCCCGGAGAGAGAGAACAGTTGGGCCGATTGGCTACTACCGTCATGGAGACAGTATAGTGCCGGTAGCTTCGAGCAACCGTCAGATCTAGCATCACTGACAGATCCTAATGGAAACTCGTGGCTTTACGAAGGTCTGTTTAATGCTTTTAACTTTGAGAATAAATCATTTTTTGATCACACGTCGGATCATTATCTTATTTCCAACAACAGAAAGATCAGAGAAAAGTCTGGCACCACAACTAACGTACAGCCTGTTTACAACTTTTACATAGCCTCAACGCCAAGCTATGAAGAAGTTATAGGAAACGTCGATGTGTTAGAGCGAGCGATACCCAATGCATATTATCTGCAACTTGAGTTGAGAAACACTTCTTCTAAACCTCTAGACAGTCACATCCCCCCGGCAATCCAAATTGGGCAGCAGCCTATTGTTGTGGCCAATACGCCTGACGGCCCTCGACCATGGTTTAACATATCATACCAGGGCGTGACAGAAAGCAACATTGGAAGTTACTACAATCTATATTCGCAGGGCATTCTAAATAAACTTGGCGCTGGTGGATTCACCGAGGACGAACTGACAAGCTTACGCAGAATAAACTCGGACGTTGCTGTGGTGCATTCGGATCTTGCAGCTTTGGATCCAGAAGCGCTAGATCTAACTCAGATTCCTTTCTACAATAAGATTACCTTAGATGTAGAAGACGATAATCCGGCAATCTTAACAACATCGCTGCTAAGGGATATATACACTGATCCAGCTACAAGAGATTTCGTTGATTGGCTGCAGGCTCTGGCAATTTATGCTTATTACTATCAAGACTTTTTCGATAAAGTTAGTTTTGCTACTAGATCTAAGGTGCTTAACGACCCCGATGACTTAAACGACTATACGTTCTCAGCTCCGACAGATCCATTTTATGCACCTCTTTTGTTTGATTTTATAAACGTCATGACGCAGGGTCTGGGAGTTCCCCCGGAAGATTTTGTAAGGCTTTATCAAAATCGTCCTATTGCAGCTAATAGTCCATTTTTGACGGCACTTCCAGTTAAATTCTTAAGAGACTATTTCGGAAAGAACCCAATAACAGAAATATTAGCTGATCCAACCAGTCTGGCAGCTGCTTATGATGAGGTATCAAACAAATATTTTCCTAATGGTAATTTAACTTCAAATGTCCTGATCGATTCATTTAGGAGAAGTTTAGAAGAGATATTTAGTAATAACGCCTGCCACCATGAAACACTTATGTATGTGGTCGAAAAATACAGAGTTGAGGGAGACACACAGATACCTGTTCAAAGATACTTCATATCTTCCAAGATCGACCCTTTAACCGCGAATCCAGTATATTACGACACTCAAATCAAGTATGGTGTTAAATACAACTACGTGTTTAAAAAGATGGTTCTGGTCTTTGGCAACGAATATACATATCCGGATCGCAATGGTGTTCAACTAACCAGCTTCTGGAACTCCCGCCGCATTATCATTGACGGAGTACAGAATAACCCATCCATTAAGCTGTTATTGGTGCCTTATACTTCCGGCGGTTTTGTGCGAGAAGTTCTAGATAGACCACCAGTAATCCCCAACTTATCTTTTTATCCCGTAAGAGGGAGCGATACAAAACTTAAGATACTTCTCAACGCTAACACGGGAGAATATCTAGCTAAGCCAACAATAATCGAGGATTCGGATGTAGCGTTCTATGAAGAAGAGTATTTTAGTCAGTACAGCGATGATTTGACGTTTGAAGAGATTGTGGCTCGACCATCTCCGGACAATAAAATCAGATTCAGATCTGATGATCCAGTTGATAAATACCAGCTATTTAAGATCGATACAGAGCCAGAGTCCTATAGAGATTTTGCGGGCTCCATGATCATGATAGACCCTGAGGTGGGAATCCCCGGATATTATGAAGACACCATAGTACCAAATAGAAAGTACTATTACTGCGCCAGATCCGTTGATGTTCACGATAACATCTCTAATCCAACCTATATATTTGAAATTGAGATGAAAAATAACCAAGGCCAAATCTTTTTAACGCAAAAAACATTTAGATTTAAGCCAGACAAACCTACATACAGTAAGAACGGAAGACGATTTTTATATATCGAACCGGCACTTTCGCAGGTTGTTTTGGATACAGAGATAACACCTCCACAGGATCTAGACACGACCCCGGCCAATAACCTTTTGGGAGACTCTACAAACAGCCAATCATGCTGGGATGAGACCTTTAAGGTTAGAGTGACAAGCAAAAAGACAGGCAAGAAAATAGATTTAAATTTAACATTTAAAAATTCAGGAGTTACAAATCCTAGCTAATAAGCAAAAATAAAACTATTTAAAGGAAGAGGATAATAATATGGGTTTCTTAGACAATTCCGGCGACA
>JGI25132J35274_1000114_pt1 | contig 20954 bp, 17 predicted proteins | sample ETNvirenome_6_30_FD_35274 | JGI IMG/M metagenome (IMG submission 35274)
TATGACCTTTGGAAGTATGGGCAAACAAATGGTATCGTTAAGGCTTTTTCTTTGGAAGAAGGCGAACATAAAGAATTAGAGGTGATGTGGTAATGACAACATGGGAAATAATTGGTTTAATCTTTTTCGTTGCAATACTTATGCTTTTATTCTTTGCTGCTTTTGGTGGAACTAATATCACCGATGAAAGCGTTGAAGAATACATGAAGCGTTTGATGGGCGACGATAGCCAAAAGTGATGATATGGCATTAAAGCAAGAATGTTTCTACTGTAAAGAAAAGACAGTAGCAAGACGATTACTTGGCTTTTATGTTGGTTCTACTGAACAAGTAAAATTGTGGGAATGTAGAGCCTGTAATGCCATTTGGTCGGAAAAAACAAATTGAGGGGGAGCGTATGCTCCCTCTCTTTTTTTTGGATTTTTCTCAATGCCTTATTTTAAATTCGCTTATTACGAATTTTGTTGGGCTAAATGAGAAGATTTACGTCTATTAGCAAACGGTGTTGTTGCGTTCCTTCGGTTTTTCATATGAAAAACTGCTACGAAAAAGTTGGTCATAAATCGTCAATTGTTCCTAACCATGTTAGGAGAAAGCCGCAGATAAAGGCTATAATCGCTAATACTATTATTTCCATATACATCAGTTTAATTGAATTGCCATATACTGAGTAGAACTAATGTGTATTACTGAATAGATTTTACCAGTAGCCAAAGTTAATCCAGCCGAAGAATTCCCAACAGTAGCAAAAGTTTCATTTAATATAACATCAGAACCACCTGTTACATCTAAAGTTACGTTATCTACCCCACCCGCATTATTTGTGCAAATAATTCTCATTTCCCACCCTTGATGCGCTCCACTTGCGGCTGGTAATGTTAATGCTAGATTATTGGGAGGATTTGGTGCTGATGCTGAAGAACTGGCAATAATAGTCCTATGTGTATTAGAACTTAAAGCCAACGCATTAACAGGAGGGCCACCCGAACCATTTCCTGCAATTATTGTTACTGAACCTAAATATGCTGCTGCTCCTATTGAATTGCCAACATCCAACTTATGCCCCGATGCAATCGCTACATCGGCATTAATATCAATACCGCCACCATCTTTAAATTTCATTATTTCATTACCATCAGGACTTCCATCTTCATCTCGGATAGTTAAATCAGTTCCACCATTTGTCATTTGAATACGCCATTGTAATGAAGGAGAAGTAGCCATATTATCATAAAATAACATAGCAGCATCATAAGAAGAATTAGCCCGACCAAAGCGTAAATTAGCATGAGAACCTGTGCTTGCTACTCTCGCAATAGTAGTTCCTGCTGCTTTAACATCTAAATCTACATCAGGAGAAGTAGTTCCAATACCTACTCTATTATTTGCAGAATCAACGTGTAATGTGCTTGTATCGACTGTTAAATCTTTACCTGCTGCAATTGTTACATCACCAGTTAAATCTAACGTTGCTTCTCCTTGAACGGCTGAAATAGCATCAGCATCAGTATAAGCAGCAGGAATAGCGGCTAAAGCGGCTTTAGCATTAGAGTGGGTATAAATTAAAGCATAGCCATTTTGCCCAGACCCTACTGTTTGGTCGCCATCAATGGTTAAAGTTCCTAATTTAATATCGCCTGTTCCATGAGGAGTTAAATTAATAGCAGCATTTGAATTAGTCGTAGCAATATCTATACTGTCAGTATCACAAGTAATTGTTCCCATTTCAGTATATGTTCCACTTGCACTTCGGGCAATTGAAAAAGAATTTTCTGCCTTCTTGAAAGTCAAATATTGATAATTAGGACTAGTAGATGAGCCTTTATATGTTACTACTCCAATAATAATATCACTAGTTTGATATTCAGGAACTTTATCTACTGCACTTGGAGAACGAAAAACGATATTATTGCTGCTATCAACAACCAAAAGATGATAACCATTAGCAGTAGTAAAACCCATCGTCAAATTAGATACTCCGCTTGCCAAATGGCCTCCAGAAGAAATAACCTTACCTTCTCTACAAATTACTCCTGCGGAAACATTTACTTGAGTATATGCATTTGTTCCAGCAGTTATATTAAAACCACTAATAACATAATTTTGTCCTAATCCTAAAGAAAGGGCTTTAATAATTCCAGTATGCGGAAAATCTACGCCATCTTCTATTTGATTAGGTGTTCCAGTCGTGCTTTGTCCATAAAAGTTCGGATTATTTACCATATTATTCAACCTCCAACAAAATAAACAGTTCTAATGTTTCTGTTGTGGAAAATGGGCCAACACCATCAAAATTGGCTCTATATACCATATCGCTCCCATCAAATAGGCCGACTTCACGAATTACCTTTCCTTGAATACTACTTCCTGATATAGATACTTTTACTTCAAGAACATTTAAATCTGATTTTGTAATAATAATAGATGGAGTAACGCTTAAGGGAACATCTAAATCAGTAGCAGTAGTATTCGTTGAATTACCCCCAAGACCTATCTTAGCACTATCAAAAAGATTATCTTTAATGTGAGTGGCAACTAATGTTTTTAATTTATCTGTAATCATGCTAAATCTTCCTCCACTAAATCAGTAATTGTAATTGTTCCTGCACCGAAACCGAGTGGTAATCCAAAACCAAGCGGTGTAGTAAATCCTAACGCTGCTCCCGTTGAACCTCTCTTTCGCACCAACAATTTAAGTTCTTTGGTGTTGAGGGTGTCTAAGAAATTGAATGAAATCTCATTATAATTCAAATCAGCACTTCTTAATGCAGATTTAGTTTCTTTACTAGCAATTAATAATTCTGAGAAAATATCGGATAAGTCCTTTGTATATCTTCCTAATTGCAGTTTAATAAAACCAGTAAGTTGGTGTTCCATTTCTAAAACAATAAATTCTCCAGTCTCAATATTTTCTCTAGGAATAGAAACCGTTACAATATCACCCACTCTCAGTTGATTTATTCCTTTACTTTGCATAGTGAAAGATAACTTTTGATTAAATCTTGAGTGGATTCTAAGTAGTTTTGTTGCTCTTTTATCTACTTCTTCTTGTGTAAGTAATGTGCCATCAACCACTTCTAATGTTTTTCTTCCTCTTTTATTAATAGAACGTAAGTCTTTACGAGTTGCTTTGTGCGAAGAACCATATACAATAATTTCATTATAGAAGTCAAATAAAGTAGTCTGTTTTTCAAATTCAGATATTAGGTAATCTCCACTATCATCAATAGTAATATTAGTATAATATTCGTTTTCATCTTCAGGTGCAATCTTAAAAACATTATTTTCTTCTACAATCTTCATATCCTTTCTATCTAAGATGTAATTAATAGCCGAGTATAAATCAACACCTTGATAATTTGGTGCTAAATACATAGGTGTATCTGTTCCTGTTGTTTGAAATTGAATTTCTTCTGTTTCCAAAAGTTCATTGATTAAATCTTCCCCTTCTAATCCAACGCTAACGGTTGTTCCAATACACGCTCTTGTTGGTGAAATATCCAATGCATTTTGTGTTTGTATAGTAAATGTTTCACTCAAAGAAACAATTCCTTTAGCAAAAAATGTTTCCGATATTGAACTTTCAATTCCATTTTGTGTTCTTCTTACTGTTAATACAACTTTTTTATTATTTTCTCCATCGCTCATGAATAAAGGATAACTTCCTTCTGTAAGAAAATTAGTATAAATGTCATTGGAGTCGCTTACAACTAAATTACCATCATTCGTTTGATTATCGGTATCTACCATAACATACATTGATAAAAAGCCTTCATCCTGTTGTATCTCTTTTTTGCCGTCTTGATATAAATATGCTGATTTAATATCATAGCACTTATCTTCATTGTGAACCTTAGTATATTTACTAGATAGTTTGTTAAAAGTAATATCTTCTGGAGTAAAATCATACATACAAACTTCATTTGGTTGCATTATCCTATATGCTACTCCGTCTGTTAATGAATTGGAAGTTATAATTATATGATGGTTAATATTAGAAATGTCTACTTCATGAGAAATAACATAAGTTGGAAAATTTCTTAAAGTTTCATTTAGATATTCAGGGCTTGTTTCTGATGTTCCTTCTCCTACCAAATAGCAACCAGTTAAATCAACATATTTTAAAAACTCATTTTTACCATCTACAATCATTGTATTTTTGTAGACGTTACCATTCGATGAAAGAATTGTAGCATCTTGTATAGTAAATGTTAATGTCTTAGTGGCGGAATCTGTTGCAGCAGTATCTAAAACAACAGTAGTGCTATTAGTGATAGAAGAGATTTTTGTTCCAGTAGGAATGCCTGTTCCTGAAACAACCATTCCTACTTTTAAAATACTAGAATCAGCAACGGTTAAAGTAGTATTAGAAGCAGTTGTGCAAGATTGATTATTAGTGGCAAATCGAGTAACAGAATCATCTACCCATAATCTAAACTTCATTCCTAACATAATTCCATCTGCTACAAATGGTATAGTATCAGAATGAGCAAGAGTTATAGGAGAAGAATCTCCTGCATATTCAAAATCTTTAAAATGCAAAGAACTATCTACGGATATAAATTCTTCTGTTCCTATAATAACTGCATCTAAATTCGTTAAAAGGCCAGATACCATTCCTTTTTCCAATTTGAACCTTCCTCCATCCTCGATGTCATATCTATCAAGAGCAACAGCGAATCCCCCTCTATATGTATTATCACTTATATTTGCAATCAATCCACCAAATACTCTACAATCAGAAGTATTTGCTGTGCTTGTTTCGGTAGGATTAGAAGAATCAAGAACATCTGAAAATGGAAGTATTAATTCCGTATTATCTGCTATTATGCTCGTAACAATAGAGTTGCCATTTTGAATAAAGGCTTCTCCTTGAGTTTCTCCATATCTTGAATAATGGGGAATAATTGCTCCCATGTGTTTTTTTGAAGTATTTTCCCTTCTTGTCAGAAGACTTGCTGCATTTTGGGAAGTTTTGGGATTGTAAAAGCCTTTATCTTCTTCTTTGTATATTGTTGATGTTGCCAATCCGCCAGTTGCTTGATTGGTATAAATAACATCTGCCGAAAGAACGTGCATATTAGAATTAGTCGGGGAACTAGGGTTATCAACAGCCCCAATAACATTTCCTTCTTCATCTACTAAATACACACCATTTGCTAAATTAACTGCTCCACTAAAAACAACTTTATTTGTATCTCCAGAACTATGAAAAGCAGTAGTAGCAGTAGCATCAATAGTTTCATTCAAAGAAGTGTATAGTTTATGAACAAAGGGAGCAACTGCTGATAGAGTATCTACTTCTTTAGGGAGTGGTCTTTCTGGATTAAAGGGATTAAATAAGAAATCAAAGCACATTTCTGTCAATCTCATCATTCCAAATCTTTTATTAGAGTTTAAGAAATCAGAAGAGTTAATTGTAACCTGTTGAAAATTAATATCCTGTAATTTTTTTCTATTTCCTTGAGATGATTCTGTATCATTTAGTGCATTGTCGGTTATATTTTTATTATCAATTAACAGCAATCCATAGTTTTTTATGTTTTTGCTTCCATTAAATAAACTATCTTCTCTCAAAGAAGAATATGGAAGAACATCTGAATTAATATACATGAAAAGCCTATGATAAGAATTATCTAAATTTTTAATTTGATTTTTCTTTGCAATTAAGTTCTGACTACTTCCGCCTACACCAACATCTCTTGTTCTTGTGCTAATATCATTTCTATGAAGAATAGTGTCTCTAAAAACAGAGCCTAAAATATCTACTTGGCCTCTTTCATCATAAGGCCAATGTTTATCGGTAGTGTTTGTTTTTCCTCTAATTGTAATGTTAGAACTAGCAATATTTGGTTTTATCTGATAAACTTCTGAAAAATAGTTTAATTTAGAATTTCTGTCTCCATATGTATTTCTATAAAAAGTATCACTACTAAAAACTGAAAAGCCCGCTAAAGCCTCAAAATAACTAAAATTACCAATTGCTAAAGAGTTCATTTTATAATAGAACTGCCCAAATTTGCTATGAATATCTTTTCCAGAACTATGCGGGTTTTCATGGTTTAATGGAACAATTCCTTTATTTGTTCCCGACGTAATTAATGCGTTATGTGGAATTGTTAAAACCTTTCCTCCCCAAAGATGTTGTCCATTTGTAAAGACTAGTTCCTGCAAATTTTGGTCTATTTTATACAAAGTTATTCCATTAGTGTATGTTACATTTCTATCCATTTGTAAACGGACGGTTTTACTACTATATGTAGAAACATTCATAATATCTCTAAATATTCCTAAAAATACATATTCTCCGTTCTCTAATTTATATATTGCATCTCCTACTTCTAAGTTAGTCCAAGCGGTTGAAGAAGAATTAGTTGCAATTATATTATTATCAAGACCCGCCCTTGATGCAGTAATAGCAACAGCAACCGCATTTGAGTTTTCATTAGCATTTCCATATTTACTAATTTTTCTACCTAACGTAATAGGAATATAAGGTGCTAGTTCTATTTCAGTAGTGTTTTCTTTTTGGCTGATATTAACTACTTCAAAATCCATTAAAGTATTTATTGTATCAAAAGAAGATATTCCTGCACTACCATGTTCATCTTTCAATAAAGTTTGAAAAGAAAAATCATTTGAAATAGATGAAGGACTATTAATTGCATACCCTATTGCTCCTTCACTTGTATTAGCACTAGTAGCGACTAAACTATCTCCCTCTCCACCAAAAAAGAGAATATCTTGAGTAAATGCAGAAGTAGCATTTGCACTAATTGTTATTTCAGTAGCACTATCAATGGAAACAATAGTGCTTCCTGTTGGAATAGAAAGATGGCCTTTAACTGCCATTCCTACGATTAAATCAGAAGTATCTGCAACAGTAACAGTAGCACTTGAAGATGCAGTAATGCCACTTTTTGTTATTGATTTAATTTCATTACCTGCTGTAAAAATTAAGCCTTTATTTGCTGCTCCTGTTAATGAAGTAGCCTTATTTGTTGCTAAGTGCGATGAACCTAACGATTTTGATAACACATAGTTTTTTTCTATGTCCATGTAAAGTGCTTCTGAATTAAGTTCAGTTATAGCGGGTGTAATAATTAATTTTCTATTTGTGGAAGCATGTAAAGATAATGCAACTACTTCCCCAACATATCCATTTGCTCCAAATAATCTCGTTCCAGTAACGGGATAATTATCAAAAAAGGAAACACCTGCGACAATACCAGTATCTATTTCAGTAGCACCTAAAGCAACAGTATAAGTGTTTCCTGATTTAATATTACCTAATTTATTATATGGACTACTGCTAGAATAAATAATATCTTCACTAAACAAAGTATTAAGATTAACAACGGGCGAAAGTAATTTGTTAAACTTGTCTCTTCCTTTAATGTCTACAACAGACTGTCCACTTTCTTTTTTGGATGTTATGCTTTCTATTTCTCCATTGAATCTTTCAATGAATAATTGATATTGTCCTTTTGTAAAACTTAAAGGATTACTATTATAGGAATCATCATCAAATGATAAAGTAATCATATTTTTAGTGGCATCGCAAGCCGTAACAGACGCAAATCTTTCATTATGATTTAATGAAGTAAAAGCGACATACATCTTACTAAACCTTCCATTTAATAAGTGAGTATCGAGCATAAGTGTGCCATCATTTGCGTTATATGCTCGCCTGTGAAGCACTTCTCCGCTTGATGGGCTGACGGCCTGTGCAGTAAAAACTCCATCATCCTCGCCTCTTGCATAGGGGTCTGAAGTGTCATTTTGAAAGGTAATCGTCTGCGTTGTTCCTGAGAGAGTTCCAAAAGAATTAACAATTAAAATTTTATCGCCTAATTTAACCTCATCACCTGTATTTAAAACCGTTCCTAAATCATACTCAGTTTCAAACGAAAATACAAATGCTGATGTTGATGAGTCGTAAGTGGCCTTTAATTGAAAAAATGCATTTAAATCACCACGATGAATATTATGGCGCACCCTATACGCACTAAATTCTTTTATCTTTTTCGGAATAATTCTAGCATTATCTATAATAGAAGTTTCTGAAAATCCACCTTTGCCGTCAATAGATTCTGTATTTACATGGTCATAGATGTTGTATAACACGTTTGATTTTGTTGGCGAAAAGTCATAATGCAAATATCTAATTGGCCCAGTATATGTAGGCGAATTGATTTCGTCATCTGTTATTCTTCTTGCATTTCGATAAGAATTATTATAATCTGTAGTTAAGCCACTATTAAGACCAGTTAAGCCTTCATTTGTTGCCGTTCCAACCGCATCCAAATCTCTTAATTTATCAGTCAATTTAACTCTATGAGTAAATTTGCTATAATCAATAACTGTTTTTCCAAAGTCTTGAACTGTAACAAATGCTCTTGAAGGGTCGGTATTATCTAAAGTATAAGTATTTGCAGTTCCACATTCTCTCATAGCATAATATTTAGTATTGTGGTCTAACTCTCTTTTTTTATCTAAACCATCATAAAAATAGAATAATGGCCGAGCAACAGACATTCTTCTTGCCAATTCATCTTCTGTTTCAGCATCATCATCTTGAAGCATACCTAAAGAAAGAGCAACAATATCTGTGTTTTGTGTAACTTGGAATATAATAAATTTAGTATCTTTTGGTATTTCATTACCTAATTTTGGTTCAAATTCAAAAGCATCACCTATCAAATCTTCTGTTTTGACTTCTGTAATTTTAGCGAAGTGGTGTTGAAATGGGCTATCCGAATACAATAAAACAAAGTAATCATTTGTTGTAAATTTTTGTGTTGTAGCGTTCCAATCAGTCGGATTAAATCTAACACCTGTTGTAGTTAAAGCATCATAACATTTTATTCTAAAACCCTTTGTATTAGTAAGATTAGAATTTTCAGTAACAGTTCCGCCAAACCCAGTAATAGATACAGAAACTCCGCCATGTTTTACAATAGCAGTATATATTCTATCACCATCTGAAAAATCAGAAGAAGTAGAAGTTAATTGAGGATTTGTGGGTGCATTAAAATCATCACCCTGAATAGTTAAACTCATTCATCCACCTCCTCAAATCTTAAGTAAAGAACAGTATTGTTATAATTAGGCATCAGATTATTAATAGCATTAAATTGTGTTCTTTTAATATTCATAATGCTAAGTTCATGTAGTTCTCCCATAAATTGATTATTAGAAGTAGCAGTATTTAATGCAGTATTTGTGCCAGTTCCATTCGCTCCGATATAACAATCTTCTGCTGCTAAAGTAAATGAATCTGTTCGTGTATGAGTTCCTGTTTTAACTAAACGCCCGTCAAAAAAGATTTCAATAGTTTTATTTTGATTATCCCATGCACACGCTATGTGATAAGTATTGTTAATATAACTCGGTTCAAAGAAATCATCATGAATAAAAATCTCACTTCCCGAAGGAACAGAAACTGAAGGGTCTAGTTTCAAAGTAAAACTAGTAGAATTAGCGGAATCAACAATACCAAAAGAAGTAAAGGTTAATCCGTCTCGAATAAAAACTTCTTTACCATCAAATACTTTTTGATTAGCATTTGCTAAGTTAGCGGCCTTACTGCTAAAAGCACTTGTTGTAGAACCAATGCTCTTGTATTTCATTTTACCATCAGACTCAAAACCCTTTGCTACAAAGGAATCATATTGAGTTCCTAAGTTTGGTAAGATGACCGCATCGCTTGTAAAATATTCCATAGAGGCCGAACCTAATTTAATTCCAACTTTAATTTTATATCTTGCTGGATTGTTTTCTGTGTGCAAAGTATCGTTTACTAAACTTACTTGAAAATTACTATTGTGAAATATTCGCATTTCGTGTGAAATGCGATTTGCTCTTGGTAAGTATCTTTCGTTTTCGTAATTATCTTTATTTCCTAATGCAACAGTATCTTGACCAATTGCAGGCATTATTTTTTTAGTAGAAGTATTATATGAATATCCACCACTAATTAAATGTGTAGTAATATTTGATGGTTTAGTAATACCACCCGTAGTTCTATGAATACCATAACCATTAACATCATAAGGAGTTAAAACACACTCAAATGTAAAATTATCATCTAATGCCCAAAGACCATATTTAATATCACTTGCACTTGCATCAGTAGTAGAAATATTATCAGAATAATCTATCGTTAAAAAACCATTACACATAACAGGAAAAACAAGAGAGCGTTGTTTTCCTGTAAAGATAGCATAAGACATAATAACACCTCAAGGTAAGATAAAAGCAACAACAAATTCTAAATTAAAACTTATATCAACACTTTCTGCACTTAATTCACAACCAAACTGTTGAATGAATCCTTTAAGCCCTCCCGAAGTTGGTGTTGGAAAAGCCAAAGAACTACTTACTCCAGTATTATCTAATTCATTCGCACCACCTCTCGCTCTAAATGATAATGGAATATTTTCAGTTAATGTTCCATTAGTTGTTATTGAAGCGTCTGCCGCTTTTCCCCTATCAACATAGTTTTCATTAACATTAGAAGGTATTAAAATAACTAATTCATTAATAGCCTGATATTCAGCAAGTCCAGTAGAATCAACTCCAGAAGCAATTAATTGAGCAACTTCTTGTGGAGTAAAAGTTAAAGTATCAACAATTCCGCCTGTTTCTTTATGAGTTCGTCTTATTGTTGTTTCTGTAATAAAACCATTTAAACTGATTCTTTTACTTGACATTCCCAAATCTAAGGCTGCTGTTTGCGATTCACCTGTTGCTAAACCACTTAAAGGAATAGGAAAAGCAGGAATTTGTTTATCAACAGAAATACTAACACTTGTTACATTTAATGGAATAGTATCAATACTAGCACTACTTCCTGAATGTTTTGCTATTTTTAAATATACTGTGCTTGTCATAATTATCACCTTAATGTGCTTGAAGATGTGCTTCTATTAATTTTTGAACTTATCATTCTTCCAATCTCATCTGCCATTCTTCTCATTTCTGCCTTAGAGGAATCTCTTGCATTGATAGTTATATTGAAATTATTTACTGTGCTACCTGTCATTTTTCTGCTATCAGTATTTGAATGGACTCTTGAACCCTTTGGTAAATTAACTAATTCTGGACCTTTTTCTCCAACAACTGCTAATCCACCTGCTGAAACTCCACCTTCTGCAAATCCTGGAATTACACTTATTATTTTTCTAACTGCTGCGAAAATGACAACTCCTAATGCTGCTACAAGAATAAACGGTAATGAAACTGGTAATAAACTGATGATAAATAATAATGCCTTAACAGCCAAAACTAATGCAACTAAATCTCCTACTCGTTTAAGGAAAGCATCTGCCTTAAAGAAACCTATACCCCATTCGATTCCTTGCATAAGAAGAGAATAACCTAATGCTCCTACTACTGACAATGCTCCTGCAAGAGCCGTTAATGCCAAACCACCCAATACTTGAAGTAAGCCCCAAACAATTTCTATTACTCCCTCAAATACTTTCCCAACTTTTCCGCCAAGTAAGCCTGTAATAACTTTGCTAATTCCACTTATTGTATCTATAACACCACTAACAACTGTTCCGAATAACCATTTAAATATTCCACTTACAATTTCATAAAACTTTTTTATTCTCTCGGAATTGGCTTCGAAAAATTTCTTGATAAATATGAATAAGAAACTGAATAATAATATATACATTGAAGCCATGAGTAAAAATCTACCTACTTGAACTGCAATCTTTTTAATTCTAGCACGGAATTGTTGTCCCTTTGTATATGCATTATTAGCATTTTTTATTATTTCATCTTGTTTTTCAATGAATTTTTCATATCCTTGAGTTATTCTTTCATTGTATTCTAATCCCTTTTCACTATACTTTCTAAATGTTTGAAGACCAAAGCCATTTTCTAATATTTTAGCAAGAATATTACCTCGCTTTTTTAATTTTTGCTTAACTCCTTTCTTTTCTTCTTTAAGTTCATTAAGTATTCCTTCAAGGTATTCTGCTTGCTGCTTTGCGGCATCTCTATCTAATTGACTTATACTTGCATCAGTAGAAAGATTCAACTGTTCTTGGAACTTTGTTTTAGTTTCCCCTATTTGTCCAGTTAATTCATCCCTTCTTGCCGATAATCTACGAAGACCTTTTTTATCTATTGTTCCTGAAAATAACGTAGTAGTTAAAATATTACCCGTTCCTTCGGCATCAGCCTTAAGAGTCCTCATTGTTCCGCCAATGAAATTTAAAGTAGAAGCAAATTTATTTACTAATCTAAAAGTTCCAGGTGGTAAAAATCCATACATGAATTTTCTAACAGAAGCGACTTCAACACCAAATACTTTTAATTCTTCTCTTGTTGAAGTTAAAAACTGAGCGAGATATTCAGCCTTTGTCCCGCCTTCTTCTAAATACAATGACATTCCTTCAAAGAAAGGCAACTTTCTGTCGCCTGTTTCTTTTTTATATTTAGCAATTGCAACTCCAAGTATTCTACTCCGAGTATCTAAGTTTTCATTTGCTTGAATTTCCTTTTTAACAAACTTACCATATTCTTCTTGAAGTTGTTTAAATGCTTCAACACGTTCCTTTTCCTTCCTAATCATTTCCTCAGCATCTTGAGGATTTTGGGCCTGTGCTTGATTTTGCATAGCAGTTGTTACTGCTTCAATAGAAACCTGCAACTTTTGTTGTATTTCTATTTGTTCTTTGGCAAATTTTTTCTCTAATTTTTTTCTTGCCTTCACTTCTTTAATGCTTCTATCATTTATCTTTTCTAAAATTTCTGCCGTTTTATCGGCACTATTTGTAAAACTTACTAATAAATCAGTATTAGTTCGATTTAAATTTAATACTGCATTTTGAGCAGCGTCATAATTTTCATGTAAAGTTTCAATTTCAGTCTTGTATAGAGCCACCCTATTTTTAAGTGTTCTGAATTTGTTAGATTGCTGTTCTATATGAGCATTAAGTGTTGCAAATTTTTCAGATTGCTCTTCTAAATGTTTATTCATTTTTTGAACTTGTTCGGCAAGTCCTCGAAGAGATTCATCAGCCAAAGTAATCACTTTCCTTTTCTTGCTTTCTCCATCTCTTCGGCTTCAAGTTCATTTTGTATATTTATCATCATTAACAAATCATTAACTAAACTGTTTGGCATTTTATATACTTCTAAGGGGCTAATCGCCAAAGCCTTAGAAATCGTATAAACGACAACGAGAGAAACGTCCTGTGGTTGTATTTTACCACTTTTCATCGCTCCTCTCAATCTTCGTTTTTTTCTTCATCTCCTGATAAAGATTCAAATGGGTTTGGTAAAATATCTTTGAGTTGATTTCCAACGTAAGTATTTAACCTGAGAATATCAATTGCCGAAAGACTTGGTTCGGTCTTTGTAATGAAATTTTCAACCATGTATTTAAACATAGCATTCAAGTCTAAGTCCATTTGTTGCGTTCTTGTGTTAATATTCATAACGCTATTAATGGCTTTATCTACTTCAAGCCATGTGGGTTCTTTAACCCACACCTTGAAGTATTCATCGCTTTCGGGTGCTACTTTAATATAATGTAGCGTAGGCTCGCTTAGTGCAAAAAGCACACTCTTATCTGTTATAATTTTCTTATTTAACATTTTATCCACCTTCTATACCAACAAACAAACAAACGGTGTTGGTGGAATATTATTCTGCTAATTTAGACTTTTTAGGTTCTTCTATTTTCTTTTCTTTCTTTGGCTTTTTAGCCTCAGCCTTTAGCCTTTTAACCATTGCTAATTTTTCTATTCTTGAAACCATGTAATCACCCCTGCAAAACCCAATGAGTCTTTACTGTGCAAAGACTTAGATTTCTTGGCATAACTGTTGCTTCAACTGCAAGAGGTGAGTTATCATCAACAATCGGGAAATTATTTGCACTAACGAAATAATCAGTAAAGTTTAAAGTAATTGCCTCTCCATTTGGCTTATTAAACACCAATTCAATCGTTTGAGTAATATTTTCAGAATCATCTCTAAGTGCTTTGTATAAAGCATTATCTGTAACGTGTCCAGTAAATTGAATTTCATAATTTCTTTGAGCAGGAATTGCTTCTTGAACTTCCTTACTGCCAACACCTAAGAATCTTCGGTCTTGTAGATTATTGTTCATAGTCAATGTTAAAGTATTGATTTTCAAAAACTCTTGACCTAATACCTTAAAAGTTCCATCTGAAAAGAAAAATGGTTCTCTAAACTCTTGAGCCGAATTAGCACCAGTAGTAGAGGCTTCAAAATTAAAGAAACTTCTTTCCTCGCTTACTGCCCTTCTTGCATCATATTGTTCTGTTTCACTTGGAAGGTGAACATTTCGAGTATTTAGGCTAAGAGTCATCTTGACTTCTTCATTTTCATTTGCTGTCATTGTTAAAGTATTGACTCTACAACCTCTTGCAATTTGAACAAAGGAATTATCCTCATCTTCTGTTAAAGTAAAGGTAAGAGAAGAACCTGTCGCAGATGCAGCATTGGTTAATTCTGCTTTTACACCACTAACAATCTGTGCAATACGAGTATGTGCAGGAATACCAGTTCCACTAATTAACATACCGACTTGCATTAAAGCAGAATTAGCGTTATCAGTAAATGTAATTGTAGTGCTATTAACAGTAGTAGAGCCACCTGTAATTGAAATAGAAGTTGTATCTGTTCTAAACGGAGTAGTAGCCGCTAATTTACTATCACTTCTTTCAATAGCAAATGAAGGCAATGTATCTGTATTAGATTCTTCAAATGTATAAGTGATTGCGTTTGTTATTTGTCCACTTGTATCAATTGTTGGTCTTGTTAAAGCATCCATATTAGAAATAACAGCAATTGCGTTATCTGCTAAAGGTGGGCAAATGTCTTGACCTATCGTTCTATAAAAGAATGGCCCAGTATCAGCAAATCCACCAATATCTTTACCTGCTCCAACAGGAACATTAGCACCTGCTGAATCTAATCCTTCAATCATAATAGCATTTGCATCGTTTGAATCTGCTGTAAATCTATCATCTGGTGAATTATCTGATGCGGCTAATTCAGCAGTAGAACAATTAATGTTAGTGCATCTTCCTAAGAAATAATACAACCAAGCACCGTGATTAGCGACCAATCCTAAATCAGCAGTTCCAAAGTTTGTAATTCCTTTATACTGATAAGTAAAGTTTCTTGAACCACCAAGACTTAAGTTAAGTTGTTTAAAGTCAGGTTCAACAGTTGGGAAAGTAGCACTTTCGAGAATACCTAACCATTGGTCAGAAAGAAGTCTTTTGGCGGTTGAGGTCGTAGCAGGTGTTGGTGCGCCATATGCTTTAATAACAAAGTAATCATCCTGATGCGGCTTAAAGGAATGGGTAGTAGTAATGGTAGTAGAAGTATTTGATTTGATTCTATGAGTAGAAATCAAAGTATCGTCTGCTCCTGAATATCTTTCTACTAAACAACCAATATACAAATTTTCAACCAAAGAAAAATTTGCTAAAAATCCAGCAGATGCTTTAACTTCACCCGTTGTTAATGAACCATTTGTGGGAAATGCCGAATCATCGCTTTGTCGCCCAACACCTAAATACAAATCGCATTCGGGAATAAATGCTAATGTAGTTCCTGCTCCTAAAAATATATCTTTGTTTAATACCATGCTATCTCCCCCTTTTCCTTACTTACTTACGTTAGGGAATTGAAATTGCGAATCTTTTTGCTTCTAATGACACTTTATATCCGAATAAACGCTTGGCTCTATCATTTGATTCGCTTCTTGAACCAACAAATAACTGATTGAATTTTTCTCCGCTACTTGCAGTATAACCTTTGCGTTTGCTCTCAAGCGTCCTACGGAGTATCAAGTATATAGCCCTTAGCCTATCCTTTCCGTGTGAGGCATCTGCCCCGCCTCGCTCATCGTGTAATACTCTTATGTGCAAAGTAAATGAATACGTTTCATTTCTTATATCATAGTGAATTGTTGGGTATTCTATGTTTTGTGAATCTTCAAACACAACGATTGTTGCAGGTGTTCTGCTCAAATCCACACGGACACCCTTATTTGCAGACAATGTTCTAATGTCAATAAAATCAGGAGTAACGGCATGAGAAGCATCAATTTCTCCTGCACTAACAAGAGCAGTAGCATTAGATGACCAATTGTTTGATAATAAATCTAAGAGAAGAGAGACTTCATCCATTCACTAATCCCCCCTTCAACGTATTTTTTAAATTCTTCGACAGCAAATTTTTTAACTTCTTCATCACTAAAAGAAATGTCATAACCTAAAACTTCTGAGAGTTCTTTCATTGCCTTCTGTCTTTCTATTTGAATTTGAAGCAGTTCCTCAAATTTGCGTGTATCAATATCAAATTTCATATTAATCTAAGAAATAAACTAAATCGCCTTTACTTTTCAAAATATCCATTGCTTCTTTACGAAGTATATCATATTTTTCTTTAGTAGAAATATTACCACCCGATTCTGTAATTAGAATACTTTGGTCATCATGTCGTATAATTTCAGATGCTGCTAATTTTGTTGTTGCTTCATGAATAGCAGAAGGAACTCTATTATCACCAGCAATATATGAAACAATTACTGAATTATTTCTATGATAAGGATAATCTTTCAAAAAGAAAATACGGCCTTCTTCATTGATTGTCCAGTAGTCGCCAAGCCTTCTTAAATCTTCTTTATCTGTAAATGGTTCTAATGTGCAAACAGTTGGAATTTCACTAGTAGTAGTAAATGTTAAAGTATTTGTTCCGCTTCCCGACGCTGCTCCACTTAACACAACATTTGTCGCATCAGTAATTGAAGAGATAGTAATTGTTCCTGTAATACCTGTTCCACTAACAATCATACCTACGGCTAATTTAGACGAATCAGCAACAGTAAGAGCCGTTGATGTATTAGTAGTCGTGCATGACTGTTTTATGGTCGCCTTGATGACACAATCAGCCCCATCATCACCCGAAAGTAGGGATGAGAAGAGGATTTGCTTGCCATTTGACTTAGCCTTTGCTGCATAGAAAAAGTCTGAAATGGATAAATTAGTAGAAGTGAGGCTTTTTGGAGCAGTTGCACCAGTAAATTGAGACATTGAAGGAAATGATTCATTTACTAAAGAGATGATTTCTTCATTGGTTGTTTTAATACCAAAGGTATTATTGAACTCATCGTTTGCTAAATCAGTCAAATCATTTTCAGCCAACATTTCAAAAGAAACTCCGCTATTTGGTAATTGTAAAATAATAGAATTTAAATCTCTAAAATTATCAAGCAAGGTTATTTTTGCTTGAGCCGATGCAATTTCAATATACTGGCTTCCTTGCCATAAAAGTAGAGAAACAATCTTTCTTACTTTCATTTTGGTTAATTGCACAAAACCAACATGACCGCCATAATATGCCTTGTGTGGCAGGTGAGAAAATTCAAAGTTATGATACTCGTCCTTTGTGATAATTGGACGGTATGAACGCTTTACCTTGTCATCAACGATTCCTTCAACCCTTTTAATGATTGACCCTATTTGAGCCAATGTAGGGTATGTTGATGCTGAAAAAGCAGGAACTTGGAGTAAATTAGCAACCTCAGTAGCATTTGTATAGAAGCCCCGACCTTGAGAATAATCGGGATTAATTTCTGTAAAATCGCTTGGCGAGATTGTTTGACCCATTTTAGACACCAATCATTCTCTTTAATTTTCTTACATTCTTTTTGAGTTTATTTGTGTAAGTAACCATACTTCTGTTTTGCCTTGAGCGAGAACCGCTTAGGTTGTATTCACCATGCTTTGTTGCTTCAAATGTTAATTCAACATAGGCTTGTTTAAAAGCATCTTCAAGGTCTGCTGCACGAACAGTTTCGGCCTTTACCGCTTCTTCACCAAATTCAGCAGAATCTTTTGTTCTTTTAACTCCACCTTCACCAACTTCATAAAATCTAATTTCAGACTTATAGTTTTCTTTTTCTTCTTTTGGTAATTTAGCATATTCTTCTTCAGAAATAAAAACTGGGTTTCCATCCTCATCTTTTTCTGTCTTATGACTAAATGCCCTTTTAGATTGCTCATCAATCATAGATTGAGTTAATGGCTTTCCTTCTTTTCCTGTTTCCACATCCATTACTCGTAAATCTTCTGCCGATTCGGTAGCAAATTCTCTATATGTTGGCGCAGTTTTCTTTTTGGTTCTAATATTTCCAATGACCTTAAAAGAATAAACTTCATCAGGAACAACTAAAAATGGTNTAAGTATNCTCATAATGATATTTTTAACTGCTTCATCTTTAAAGAANCCTTCAATCGTTCCTGCTCCATCTCCTTCAAATTCAAGATATGCTCGTTTATCTGCCTCTCCTTGAGGAGTAAATTGATATGTATAATATTTATCTCCGATTTGAATAATATCTTCATCTCTCATTTCATCAGTTCTGTCTAAACTGTCTGTTGCGGCTTGAACAACATAGTTGTTTATTTCATCTTTAGCATCAGATGAAATCGGAATCTTTTCACCAACGGATTCATATTCACCATCTTCATTTATTATGGCTTCAGTAACATAGTTATCTTGTGCAGATTCTATTCCTAATTGTTCTAAAACCGATTTAGGGATATTAAAAGAGTAATCAATTACTTCCTTTGCAATATTTATTTTTGTATTACTTGGCCGATACCCTGCTTCTTGACCTGTTGTTTCTAAGATAAAATCAGCCTTTACTTTTTCTAAATCACCGTAATCAAATGCAGGAAACTTAGCCTCAATGTGTCCTTTAAGGCCACTTCGGGCAGGTTGGTGAGAATAATTAAATCTATCATTATATCTTGCGTGTTCTCTAAAAAGAAGTTCAAAGTCAACTTGGGCTTCTTTTCCATATGCTGAAAAGAAATCATCAAAATCAAAGTCAGGTAGTTTGGTTTTACCACCACGAATAAAAGAAACATCCGTTCCTCTTAATCTGCCAATAACTTTTCCACTAGTAATATCTCCAACTTTTTTATCTTCAATAAAAGAAAGATTTGCTTCATTAGGACTTTTATCTCTCTTACGAGAAAATATTTTCCATGAATCAGTATCTCTTTCTAAGATAGGCTTTAACGGTTCATTAAGAACTTTTTCTAAAATTTTAGTTAATTCGCTGTTTAATGCAGCACTATTTGGCTCGCTTTCTTCTACGCTTTCAATAGCCTTTCTCATTTTACGACGAAATTCTTTATCGCCATTAAGAATATAATCTTTCATTTGGGTTTCAATAAAAGATGCTGAACGAGGCAAACTAAGTGTTTGCTTACCCCAATTGAAATTAACCATATATTTCACCTCACATTAGCCATTTTGCCCAAGCAGCACCTTTTTGAATTGCTGAACCTAATCCTAATCCGCTTTGCGGTGGTTCATAACTCATTTGTCCTTGAGCATCAATCCAATAAGGACGACCATATCCATCTGTTCCATTTGGAGGAACAGGATAACCTGAACCATTATTCATAGCACCTTGCATTTGATTGTATTGCTGTTGATTACCAGTTAATCCTGCAATTGCTCCTGCGGCAGTAGGTTGGGTTATTTGTTGTATTCCGCCACCACCAAAACCTTGAGATTCAAGATATTGTTGTTTTGCCATCTTTCTTTGCATAATTACTTCAGTATTGATAGCCGATTGCAATAACTTTTGAATATCTAAATCAATATTTTCTTGAGTAATTCTTTCATATTCTCTCATAGCATCAGGATTTACAGAAATAATGTTTCCGTTTTGACTAAATGCTAATTTAGCCAGCATTTGAGAAACCACTCTTTCAACAACATCTTCCATTAACTTTTCAAGAGCAACTAAAAATTGTTCTCCATGATATTGAAAGAATTCTTCGACATGATTTTCTTGTAATGATAATAAGTTATTGACTGTTTTAAAATTTGCATCTCCTTGTGCCTGAACTGCTCCTAAAACAGTTCCGTTGCTTGTTCCTAAAATTCCCATGTTTATGCCTCCTTAATTAATTCTTCTTTTGCTTCTTCTTGCGGTAATTCATTTTGTGCTTTAACATTGTGCTTAAGCATTAAATGATTGAGTCTTTCTGTCATAATATTTATTTCTGTAATCAAACGAATGACTTCATCCGTTGCCGTCTTTGAATCTCCTAATGCGGGTGGGGTTATAAACCATCCTGCCGATGTAAGGCTCATAACATCTTCTTTGCTTAAAGTTTTAATTGGCCCACCTTTAAGCATTTTAGGCATTCGTGGTTTAAAAGAACTAAATTCCAAACCATGCTTATCTGCAAGTATCTGTTGTTGTAGCATTTCTAATTGAACATAAATAGAAGCATGTTTAGGACAATAAGTTCCCATTAATGGTCTTCCTTTTGTTACCCCATCTAAAGGCATTGGTGGGCGCATATAATCTCCTTGTTCCCAGACATGATGAAAACCACAGACAACACATCTATCTTTAAGATTAAACTTTTTTCCATACTTAATACCCAAAAACTTCTTTGGTTCTGCTTTCAAAACCAATTTAAGTTCTTTTAATTGAGTCTTAGGTTTGTATGAAATAAACTTATATTCTTGCACAACACCGCTTGCCCTTGCCTGTTGAAGTGGCGAAAGAGAAGGATTAAATTGTTGTGGTGCAGTTTGTCCTATAATATTGTTTTGATACATAATAATCAGTAGTCCTTTATCATTGTAGTAATTCCTCTATAAACCATTTCGGGGTCAGACTTTGCAGATACAATATACTTGAAACATGGTATTCCTTTATCATTTAACTTTCTCATACCGTATTTGAATGGCTCAAAAATTTCATGTTTATCTATTTCTTGACCTTCTTCTAATGGATATTTTTTACCCCAAATATCATATTTATTTGCCCAAATACCTACTGCCATTGGATAATCAGATTCTCTTTTCTTTTTTCCATTTGACCATCTGTTTGAAATTATTGAATCGACTAAAAA
>JGI25132J35274_1000117_pt1 | contig 20815 bp, 16 predicted proteins | sample ETNvirenome_6_30_FD_35274 | JGI IMG/M metagenome (IMG submission 35274)
AGTATTTGGAGACTTAACAGTTTTAATATAACGTCTATAATCTTTAACTGCATCTCTCTTATCAAGACCTAAGTTTTCATATGTATCTCTTAAGTCCATTANTTGTCTGTTTCTTATAAACTGACCATCGTCATATCTCAATGGAAGAGTATCTTTGAGAGCACGATAACTAGCTACAGCTTTTGTACCCNTAGCNCCAAATGCTTTATNAATTTTTTTCTCTACTTTAGATAAGTTGTTTAAAGCACCTTGCGTATAATAATCATCAACAGTATTTCTAACNCTNTTAGGATATTCTTTTATTTTTAAAAGAGTTTGAACAGTAGCTCCACCAATAGTAGCGTTTTTTAAATAATCTTTTAATTCAGGTTCTTCAACGCTATCAGCAACACGATTACCTAAATATGCTCCAGCTACAACGTTTCTAAGCAGACTCATCTTCCCATGCATCCTTTACTATTTTTGTTATTTGATGTACTGGCATACCAGTCATTTTGTTAATGGTGTAAGCTGGATTATGGACAATACCTCCGGGTCCAACAACATCTTTTATTAATCTTCCAAATGGCATCATTGTCCATGCATAATAATCAAACAATCTATCATTAGGTTTATTCATCATCCACTTCCATAATGGAGGTAAAAGCCTTAATGAGGGAGGTGTTACAATTTGTACAGGACCAAGAGGGCTTCCAAAAAAAGCCCTTTCTCTTTCTTTGTCATTTCCAAACATCCATTCTGCGAAATCTTGTAACCAATTATATGGTGCAGGTAAGGAAGTCTCAAATAAGGAATAGGTAAATACGCTTGATAATGCTAGCATCATAGCGTCTGCTTGTAAAAGCCTTACCGCACTATCATATTCTTGAGTTCCGGGCGAATAACCATAAATTTTAGCCTGTCTAGCCGTTTCTGTTCTAAATCTTACACTATTATAACTCCATAGCTGGAAACGAGACATAATTCTACCTAAAGCACTATTAGTCCACATTGGTCTATATGGTGCTGAATATAAAAACTGAGTAGCCTTTACTCCTTTCTTAGCCATTTCTATTAAAAAAGGATGGTCAAAATCCCTAATGGAGTTGCCAAAGTTTTCCCTTGCTTGTAAGTAATGTGCCATAAAAGAATCTCTTCTTAACATTCTTTCTGGTACTCTCATAAAAGAACTTGCAAACTTGAAAACTGACGGACTTAATTTAAATTTCTTTTTTAATTCTAATAATCTTTTTAGTTCTACTTTTTTATTATTTCTTAAATCAGTAGCCACTTCTTTAACCATATTTTTAAATCCACTAGATTGAGCATTAGGATTTAAACCAGCTTCGTATAGTAAAAATTCTTCAGTGACACCTAGTTTCTGTAGCCATTTATCAACATCTTCTAGGGTTCTCCATTCTGGGTTAATATTAGATTTTAAATATTCAATATTTCTAGCATTTTTAAAGTGTGTCATTCCTGTATTGGCTATAGTATGAACACTACCACCATATACGTTTGCAATAGCACTTTTTGGATGAGCAAGTAAACTCATTAACTGGAACCTAGCTTCTTGTGCTGACCAAGCATTTAAAGTACTATACTGAATACCTGCTAATTCATCTTCAACATTTTCATCTAGTTCATATTCTTTTAAAATTTTCCTGTTAATACCAAGTGCCTTACCTATAAAATCTACACGTTTTTTAACTTGACTATCACTAAACCACTTATAAGGCGTGCCTTTAATTTTCATCAATGGGTCATCTAAAACCTTATCAGGAATGACTACTGGATAACCCATAGCTTGTTGAGCGTATAATTTAAAAAAGTTTCTCCAAGCATTAGTAAGATTAGCATCTTTTGTTTGTTTAAATATCCTCTCGCCAGCCTCATAAATAATACTTCTATTAGCAGTTTGCATTGCCTGTTTATAAAAAGTATCAATAATATTTTTTAAATATGATTCATATGCTTGAGGGTCTTTAGAATATCCCTTAATATGTGCTTTACGACTAAATTGATTACCTACTTTTTTAAAATCAGAACTTAATATATTATTAGCAGTGGTTAATTTTCCATCAGCAACAGCAGTTAATACATCATTCATTATATCGAAATTGTCACCCATATCATCTTTAGCTAAATAGTCACCAGTTAAACTTTTATATTTTAAACTAATGCTTATAATTTGTTTTTCTTTTTCAGCTTTACTCATATTGCCATCTTCATTAATTTTCTTTAAAGCATTGTTTAATTGTTTCTGTGCTTCACTTCTATCAACTCCAACATGAGGATAGTAAACATCAAATGAATACTGACCAGTTTTATCGCTCCTAACAATATCTATACCTTTGGCTATTCTTTCAAGATTCAAAGCCCCTTCTTCACCTTTTCTTAAAGCCCTAGGTGTAAAAGATTGGATAATATGTTTACTGATTAATCTAATTCCATCTATACCAAAATCTTGAATTGGTAAAGGTTTATTTTCTTTCATCAATTTTGAGAGATACAAATTCCACTTTTTTCTTAATAAATCTAAACCTTGATAAGTTAATTTTCCATTTGCATCCTTTGTTAAATCTAGCCACTTATCTACTACATTATCTTTACCTGAAAGCATAGAAAACGCATACTCATTATATTTAGTAATAAGACTATTGATATTAGTAATAACTTCATCTCCAGTCATTAACCTAACTTTACCTTTAAATGGAACTTTATATATTTTATCTTTTAATTTATTATAAGAATCTTTTACTTCATCCCATTGTTCTTTATACATTAGCCCATTAAATAAATTTAAAGGGTCTTTTTCTTGTGATGCTAATGCTTTTTCTCCAATAGGCAATTCTCTTTTAGTCACTGCTATTTTATATAAAATATCTCCATCGTCTATACCAGCTACAAAAGGCTCAAAGTCATCTCGTAACTTAGACTTTTCTTTTTCAGCTACTTGCATTGCTATTTCAGTACTTCTAGCTGAAAATTGCTGTATCTCTGCCATAGGAGACATAGGAGTCAATGCTTTACCAGTGATTGTATTCCCAAATCTATCTTTATAAGGGTTAACAGTTTCAATCAACTGCCTAAATCCCGGAGTTGTCATTAATTCTCTATCTATACTTGCAGGAAACTTAAAATAATACATTCTTTTGATGTCGTATGGTTTTTTCCCTGTAACATAGTCAAACATTCTTCTCCAAAAATTAGGAGTATTTAAATCATCTAAATATCTTTTAAAGACGAGAATGTCTTGCTTATTAGCAGTGTTTATATTTTTACCTACAACAGACCTAAATAACAAGTTTATTTGCTTAGCATCTGCATTATGCATATTATCTAGATGTCTAGTTATATCATAATAAGCTTCACGTAAATCAGCATCTAATATCTTACCATCTTTTATTCCGATAAAAGGTTCTATCTCATCTAAGTACTTTCTAGCTCTAGCACTTAAATCTGCTTCCTCAATGATAGAACCTTCTATTCTTTTACCATCCCCATCAATCAACTCAGTTACTTTGTCCTTACCGCCTAACTGGTCTGTAATATCATTAATTTCTTTTTCTGTAAATTTGTCTAATGTTTTAGTATAATAACTATCATATTCATCAAAGAATTTTTTTACATTTACATCAGATACTTCTTTACTAGTTAATCCAACTCTTACAGTACTACTGTTATTAGCTTGTTTTTCAAGCATTTCAATTTCTTTTCTTAGTAATTTTTTTTCAAAAGGATTTTTAGTATCTCGATACGCTTTTTCTTTTGATTGCAATGCCTCTATGTTTCCCCTTTGAAAAGAGCCCAATAAAAAAGTATCAAACAATTCTTTTTCAACATCTCTTGTTAATGTAGACTTGTAATCCCTTATTCTTTTATCTAAAGTAAAATTATCTACAGCTACACTTGCTTTACCTATTGGGTCAGGTCCGTCATTAAGAACTGCATCATTATCTAAGCCATCATAAATATCCCACCGCATATCTCCATCGCTTTCTTGTCTCTGGCGTGCCATATGAAAACTATTATTTTTAATTTGGTTAGCTTTTTGGAATATATCATCTATGGTAGAATCAGCAAAATTATTGTTTTCTATAATATCAATAATTCTTTTAGCTGTAGTCATATCGCTTATATCATTAATAAGAAAATCCTCAGCTTTTAATACCAAGTAATCAATGTAAGCACTACGCCATAATTTACTATCTTCATTTATAGGTTTTAAGCCATCGGGTATTTTTTCTCTACCCCATTCATTTTTTGGAAAACCAAATTCAGAAAAAAGCTCATTAAATTTTTTCTCACTATCAACATATCTATTTCTACCTATAGTAGTATGTAGAGCATTTTGGAAAACAAAATTAACTAAAGAACTTTCAGGCACAACCATGCTTTGCCTATTTAACAAATCAGGTAACCAGTCTTTATACTTATTTAAATTGGAATTTACATTGTTATATAAGCTTTTAATCTTTCCATGATTTACTCTATTAAAAATATTATCTGACCAATCTAATTTAGAAACTGCATCTGCTAACTTAGGCAGGAATGTTGTCTTTGAATCATCAGATAAAATATTCATTTTATGCAATGTTGATTGAACATCAGCGTAGCTATAGCGTGTTCCTGCATAAGAATTTTTAGAGTATAAAACGCTATTAACTTGGCTAAAAATACTATGTAAACCATGATTTAATGTAAAAGTATCGGTCCCATCATTAACTTTTTCTGTTCTTTCTTTGTCTATCCTAACCTTACCTTTTGCAATTCTTTGTTTTTTAGTCTTTTTAACAAATTTAGGCTTAGTTATTTGATAATCAAAAAGAGCATCAATCATTAACTTCCCAAATGTACCAGTATCCTTAACCCCTGCTTCATCCATTGGGTCAGAGCCTATAGCAATAGCGGCTCTTGCACGGGTCCTAAAAGCTTTCAATCTTTCTTCATCAGTAGACACTTTCATTTCTAAGTATCTTAATTCTCCCTCTGTAACATCTCGCTCATAATACGTCAAGAATGGCATTTTTAAAACACCGTTTTTTATTGAACCTTGTGCTTCTCTCCCATCTGGTAATTCAATTAAAAATGTTTTATCAGCTTTATCTTTCCCCATACTTTCTCTAATAGAGTTATATGCCCCTATTATAGCCGCTCTTCTAGTTACGGCATACCCAAGTACCCCTCTTCCAGAAGATGCCCCATAAGACATCATTTTACGCCAATGAGGGTCATAATAGCTTAAGGCATTCTCTCCATATTCTGCTATCAATCCATCTGTTTTAGCNAAAAGATTTCTTGTTTTAGTATTAATTAATGGGTCTNGCTCATTTTTATTATGCATCTCTTCGTTGTTTTCTTTCATNAACTCATTACGCTGAGCATCATACATATCTTTGTATTCTTTTTTCATTCCAGTTTCGCCACCAAAAAATACAAAAGCTTTATCACCATCTAAATCTGCTCCACCAAGAGCTCTCATAGTCCTAGGGTGAGTTAAAGAACCAAATCCTTTTATATCAGTAAAACCGGCAAACCTTAAAACATTGGCTCCACTCATACTATCCATAGGTACACGTACTAGAGTAGCTCTTAATAGCTCTTCTACTTCTTCCCTATTTTCTTTAGCAAATTTTTTATCCGATAATGATTTCCATANTTGACCAAGTGTCATTTTACCACCGGGAAGTACGCTAGATTTAATCATTAAATTTCTAAATCCATTGTCTAAGAAAAATATATCTTCTCCTGATAATTTCTTTATATCAAACGTAGTGTACTTATTATCTAAATGTAAATCTCCTCTTTTTTGATTAAGTTGGATTAACCTAGTATCTTCAATTTCACCATACATGGNAAAATCATAGGGTCTCATTCTACTAGAAGCACTATTATCTAAAGTAGGTCTAGTCAATTTATTAATAGCAAAATTTCTAAAAGCAGTCATCCTGTAATCTCTTAAAAATTTATGTAAAAACCCTCCAGTAGAACCTTCGGGGTACAGATTTAATAACCTATCTACTATGCTATCAAATTCAGCACTTATAGTTCTTTCTGAATTAAAATCACTTCTTGACATCTCCCCCTCTTCTGCCAAANTTCGATAAGTTTCATCATTCACATTTAAAATTTTCTTAGATAATAAAACAGCAAGTCGTTCTTTTTCTGGATGTCTAATAATATCCAACAAGTCTTTAAGTGGTAATTCTTCAAAATTATCTACAATGTTACGCTCATTATCTTCAGTGGGGTTTTTATTGTAAGCCTCTAAAACTTCCCTTCCTTTTTCAGTCCCAACTTGTGCTCTACCCATGTAATCATCAAACATTTGAGAAATTACTTTAGAATTAACATCGTTATATCCATATGCACTTAGTGTGCTAAACATCTGTTTTGGTAATTTTTGAGGTTTAATAAATTTTTTACTAGTTTTTTCAGACATAATTGTTTTTATATCTTTAATTGGAAGTTGATATATCACCATATGCTCATCATCATCCTTCCACATCTCCCTCTCACCTAATTGCTTTATTGCACTTTTTGGAACAAGTAAATCAATATCNTCATCCCTCATAAATTCACGGAGAGGTTTCGATGGAATATGAATAGCATATTTACCAAGTATAGNCCCTAATCCATCACTATTAGATACTATAAAGCTTTTATTCATTCCACCATCAGTAGGCAATCCTTTATCTTTATTTAAAGCATCTACAACTGCCTCTCTTCCTAAAATAGCACCATCAGTAGACTCTGCTTGTTCAGAAGCCTTCCCATTAGGATTGTTATCTGTATCATCCCATATTAAATATTTAAAATAATCTCGGTCTATATTTAGTTCTTTTTTAATAAAGTCAGTATCAGCAGTTAGACCAGTATTAAACCATATCTGAGAACGCTTATTAAAAGACTTAGCATCATGTAAAAATGAATCAGGGTTGCTTAAAATACGTTCNAATCCTTCTTTGACTGATGTTTTAAATGTTGCATTACTACTATTATCTATATTAAATCCGTTAAAAGATATATCGTATAAAACATTAGAAACAACAGACTCTAAATGATTTTTTTGCAACATTTCTGTTTTGTTTTTTCCAGCATTATAGTCTTTTACGTATTCATCGGAATTAATTTTAAAGTTTTTATCATAGTCAGCTTTATTTTTATAATGACCTTTCTTAATCAACAAGTCTCTAAGAGTATTATGGACATAGTTTACTCCATGCTTTTTAATTAGAGGATGTTTTTTAATAAAGTACATACGTTCAGCATCGCCCTTACCTCCATAATAATAAAACCCNTCAGAAGACATAAACTCTATTGTTTTTGCCATATCTTTTTTTACTAATGCTTCAGCTTCTGCCCGTGCACCTTCTAAATTTAATCTTTCCTTACTAGTACGTTTNATTATTGGGGCTAATCTATCTACTGCTTCATTTAATTTATATTCTTTACCATCATAAATTACATGGTCTAAAAATGTATAAAATTGAGAAGGCTCTATACCAGCATCCTCAGCTAATTTGCGATATATAGATTCAATTAATGGGGGCTGAAAACTAACATCTTTTTTATTCCCTGCTAAATTTGTATTTCCTTGTAGGAAACCAACTTGACTTGTTGTTTTTAATCCCCCAACTAAACTAATTTGTGGGACTAAAGTCTTTTTCCTTAGTTGCTCAGCAAAAGAACGCCACCAACCACTATCTTCTTCTTTAAGTGTAATATTGTATTTTTTATTAATAAATGAAACTATATCTTTTTCTGCTGTATCTTTAGGTTTTCCATCTTCAAGTAATTTGCCCCACTCTTCAAATATTTCAAGACCTTTTTGAATTTTATCAACTTCTCCTTTATAAGGGATAGCCCCATCAATAAAATTTAAAAGAGGTTGACCCTTCCCTGCGAAATCCTCTATTTTTGCCATATGCATGTCAAGGTCGTCCATATCTTCAAAAGAACCTTTTTCGATATATTCATCTCTCAAAGATTTTAAATCATCTCTACCTAGCTTTGTATCAAAAACCTCACCTGATACCGGGTCAAACCCAAGCTTTATACCTTTATTTTCAGCGTACTCTTGTATATCATCTATATCTATTTTGCGTCCTTGAAGAGCTTTATACTTGATAGCATGCAAAGATTCATCATCACCAAAAAAGAATTTCCAGTCCTTTTTGATTATTTTTTGCATTTCATCAGTGTAGTTATCCCAGTCAGGATGCATATCAGGACTTTCTCCTGTTTTGTCTCGAACTGCTTTTTGGAAATGTTGTACACTTGTTCTTGTGGATAATGGTAAATCGTTCCATCCAAGTGCCGCTCCAATTAAATAGCTGTAAACTTGGTCTGCTGTTGTTTGACCTTGGAGAGTGGCAGGTAGACCATCAAATGCTGAATTAGCAAGAGTTCTTAATGCTAAATCTGCTTTTTGACCTCTTCCTAGTTTACTAAATTTTGGATTACCAGTCTGCATATCTACCTGACTAGCATTTATCTTTTTCCCAAATGTATTAAATCCAGAAATCGCTCTCGCACCTCCACCCCATAAAAAACCCCAACCCATGCTACTTAACAATCTTTTAGTATAATCTTGCCATCCTCCTTCAGTTTCATCCATAGTGCTAACTGCACTAGCAACACCCATAGTAAACCCACCAGACGCTATATCGGAATAAACACTAGAGCTAATTAATTTGTTGGCATCATCACTAATGTTGCTAAGGATAGGTTTTATTTTTTTACCAACAGCTTTTGTTGCTTTATTGGCTATCCATAAAGGAGCTGATGCACCACGTAATAACCTTAATCCCGGAATATGCTTCATTCCCGGAAAGTTGCCTAAAAACCCAGCTAGTTCACCAAGGTTACGTGCTATAGCCTCAGTGGTATTTCTAGGTTTATCAGTATCGTCTAATAAGCCAGTAACTACAGTAGCTCCATCTGCAAAGCCCCTGCCTAACTGCTTCATAGTCCCAGCTATTATACCATCTTGATGTTTTTCAGATAATGCAAAAGGGACTTGGTAATAGCTAGCGTGTAACTCAATATCGTTAATGTCTTCCTCTTTGCCATCATAAGCATCAGGATTCATTGAGTAATTATAAGCTAAGTCAACCGCTTCTTGTCTAGATACTTTGGGCTCCCAGCCCGGAGGTGTAAATCGAGCCATTTAGTCTTTAATTATTGAGATAAGAAAATCTCGAGCTTGCCAAACAGTCAACCCTGCCATAGCAATCGCCATGGCATAAGTTATCGATGGAGTTAATAGAACTCCTAATCCAATTTTTCCAATTAATGCCATAGCTCCTTTTCTACCTAGAGCCTTTACTCCTTGCTTCGCAATAGCACCTTTTATACCTTTTTTACTAGCCATCTTAACTGTAAGTTCACCATAGGTTTTCCCTAGCTTGGTTAATGCACTTTCTCTTGCTTTAGGAGTTGTTTTTGCTAACGCTTCACGTGCTTTTTTTTGTACATGACCAAAAATGTCTTTTTTAATAGCTTTATTTTTTCCCTTAAACTTTATCGCCTCCTGTTTAACTTTCTCTGTGTTAAGTGTGTCAAAGCCTTCCCCTATTTTTTTAGATGCGTAATATTGAGCACCCAAATTTCCTAGAGCTAGTGCTCCTTCTCCCACATTTGACATATTTTCCCAGCTAAAAAACGATGGACCTTTTTCTTTTCTATAATTCATTCTAAACTCTTGAAGAACTTCAGGGGGTAATCTAGTCATTAAAACTTTCTTTTCACCATCGGTTAATTGGTCATACCTTCTACTTATATCGTTTCTCCACTGCTCTTGCTCGTCTTCATCGTTCAAATCGTAGCCTAATTTACTCATTTGATAGCTATTTGCTAAATTTTGAGTATCAGAAGCTTCTTTAGCTTGTAACATTTGAGCTAAAACCTCATACTTCCCACCTACATTAGTTTCCCAATCTTTAATAATACTTTTCTTCCTATTAGGGTCAGTAAAGCTCCATGTTTTTGAGTCAAACATATCAATCTTATTATCATTTAAAGAATCCATATTCTCTAAAACATATTTACCAGCACGTTTCCCAGCCATTCTTTCATCACGCTCTTCTACCATGCCTTCTAATTTAAATCTAGTAACTGCTTCATTCATTAGAGACTGACTTCTTCGATTCATTTGGTCTGCTAAGTTGTTATTAGAAACTCCTCCAGCAGGATTAAAACCACCTGATAAATTAAGTCTTGCTACTTCAGACATAATAACCTCTTTTTTTCTTTGCCATGTTTAATAATCTTCTACTACCTTGGGTTGCCACTCCTTGCATTGTCCCACCAGTGCTAGTGCTTGAGACCATTCCACCTTGCTGGTATCCCTTTGGAACCCAATTCTCACCCGGAATTTCAACGCCTTCTTTTGTAAGCCATTTATTTAAATTGTTCCAATCTACTTCTTCCGCTGGTAAATCACCTATTTTATTTTCAAGTTGTTTAATATCGTAGCTTAACTGCTTCATTCTTCCTGTATCTGGACCAGTTGGACCTGTCATTCTAACCTCCCAATCAAATTTATCAGCATTTGATAAATACTTTTTCATTCTTGGAGATAGTCCTTGTATATTGCCATATTTATCTTGCTGAGCCATATGTGAAACAGGCTTTCCACCTTTTCCAAGAGCAAACCTACCTTTATGGAAATGTGGACCTCTTCTACCTAAAAATGGCATCCATTGACCAGCTCTAAATCCACCATGCCCACTCGTACCTGTACTTTTATACATTGGTTGTCTTATAGTATTACCAGCATCATCTGCAAANTCGGCTACGCCAACCGTACGGTTGCCTACTTTAGCAAATTTNTCTGGCAACTTTGTCGCCCTCACTGCTTTACTCGAACCTTCNTTTAAAATTTGTTCCCCAGCGTCAATNACTTTATTTGGTTTAAAAAACTTTCGCAAGCCCTTAAATACACCCTTCCCAACTCCACCAACCACAGGAATAGCGAGTGCCGCATCTAAAGCTCCCGGTTTATAATCTTCAGTTTNAGCAGAAGCTCCAGTTAGTATTTCTAAATAAGGAAGCATATCATCTTTTTTAGGTAGGTATGGCTCAACCATATCTTTTAAAGTTTTTTTTTGTACCAAATCACCTTCTTGATAATTTTGCTTAGCTTTATTTTTTTGCATAAAATATTGTAATACCTTTTGCTTTTCTTCGTTAGTCATTAGACTGCCATCTTTTTCACGAACTTTAATATGTGCATCATATGATTCAGCAGGAACTCTTCTACGCAACAAGTCTCTTGTTTGTTTATCTAGTTGAATACGTTTAAGCTGACCTNTCATATAAGCGTCAACATCTCTAACTCCAATAGAATATTTTTGCTTTACTTCACCACCATCTTGATAATTAGCCCAAAATTCTTTCGACTTATCAAAAGAAGATTTCATTGCTTTTTTGTTTGCTTCTTTTTGTCGAGCTTTCCTTTCTAGTTTTTTAGCTTTTTGCAATGCTTTATCTTTAGCTTTCATTGCTTTCATTTCTGCTTTGTGGTGCTTAAGAATACGTTCTTCTCTAGCTTTTTTCTTCTGTTCTAATTCAGCTTTATTTCTTGCTTTAAAATCAGCCCATCCTTGCTTACCTACTTCTATACTACGATTATAAAAATCTTTTTCTTTTTCACCACCGGGCATATAATCACCAAACATAGATTGATATTTTTCTGCGTCTCTAGCTAAGTTTAACTGTGCCATTCTTTGTTTTATATCATCAGATACATTGACTTCTTCTTGAATTTGTTTTTCACTTTTTTGATTAGGTCCGTATGCGTCTGCTTCAAGTCTTAGTTCTTGTTTCTTAGTGTCTATATAATTAGCTAAGTATGGGTTATCTTTTAATACTTTGGCTATAGCAGGGTTATTTAAATTAAGATTTGTTACATTGTTTCTTGCTTGCACAAATACTTGTTCTGCTGGGGTAAGAGGTCCTTCTTTATTAAAGTCTTTAGTAGGAATAAAAGATTTAATAAGCTTCTTAGCCCTATCTGCACTTGATACAATTCCACTATTTTTTAGTCCCTCTTGAACAAGGTTCATTCCTTGAAGATAGGAGTCCCAATTGCCTTCTTCAGGCTCCATATTACGCTCATTTCGCAAGGCTTGTGCATCTCTTACTACAAGGCTACCCTTTTGCATTTCCCTTGCCATGCCTAGTTTAATTTTATTCTGAGCAACAATAGCATCATTTTCATCATCAAACCTAGGTGCTATATCATCATTGATTTTTTTTAGCTTATTAACTCCAATAGCTTTGACTGCATTTCTATTTAAAACAAATTCTCCCGGTTCTAGTTTAGCGTCTACTATATCTCCGGGGTATGGACTATATTTATTCAACTGTCATTCCTCCCATTCTCATTGGAAATTTAGTGTACCCACCTCCCATCATATATTTAATAAGACCTCCCTTTTGGCGAAAATCTTGATGAGGTTGAATTGGCATGCCAGATGGCTGATTAAGTAGTTTTGAATAATCTTCAATACCACCAGCTTGTGCTCCAGCTTGTGCTCCATCTGGGACTTCTGTTGGGACTTCTTCTGGGACTTCTGTTTCTTCATCAGGTACTTCATCTTCTTCGTAAACTTCAAACATTTTCCTCATTTCATTAGCTTTTCTCATTCCTTCTATAGTGCCGGGATTAGATAATTCTAATGCAAGAGTAGATAAAATACCTACCCCTTTTCCTAATTTACTGTAATCTTCGCCTTCTTCTGGTGCTGTAGTAATGTTTTCCCATGCCCCTGATGCCCCTCCAGCAAGACTACCTAGAGCTTTGCTTAGCCAAGAACCTTCTGGCTCATCCTCAACTAAAGCTCCTGTTTGATACATATCTATGTATCCGCCTTTTTTTAATTGCATTCCCATAGGTGGTACACCAGCCGCCATCATACCTGCCTGACCTGCAAGATTTAAAAATCTCATACGCCTATTGTTTTCTTCTGACTGCCTATGCATATCACTATCTAGTCCTTGTTGGACTATTTGAGAAGCATTAGTCATTCCAGTTGTTTGAATATTTAACCCTCTAGCGTCTGCATTAGAAAGATACTTATTAACCGCACCTACAGAAGCATCAGTCATTCTGTTTTGATTTTGTTCCATATTAGCTAAAATTGCATTCATATTTCCCCCAGAGCCACCAGCTTGTGCATTTTGCCTAGAAAGCATCCTATTAAAATTAGCACTTGAATCTTCATAAGAATCTTGAATTTGATTAACTCTAGCCAGATTAACTGCTGAGTTAGGGTCTTGTAAATCTAAACCTTTTTGCTGTATTTTTTCCCAATCTTCTATACCTGCATTAGCTTTAGCATAAGATGAATCTATTTTCGCTGAAGACGGAATTGGATTCTTACCAAAAAGAAAATCATTAATAAAGCCCATTATATACTCCTAACCTTTTTTAAATTTGAAACCAGTTGAAGAAGAGGAATCACTAACAATCCAACCATCTTCTGTTTTTAATTCTAGCCTATATTGAGAATTAACTTTTACTATTCTCATTGTACCAACCGCACCTTTTCTTTGAGCACTGTTTGAAGTGTCGTTATCTACCATATCCGATACTTTATCTAGAGCATCACTAGTGTCTCTATTGTTTTCGGTGCCTAGTAAAAAGTTTCCACCTGTTACCTTTTTTCTTTTTGGAGGCTGTTTTCTTAAACTCATTACTTAAATCTTTTTGCTTTGTAAATAGTGCTAACAGAAGAAACTTTTCTATCAGAACCGGAAGTATCATTCGTACCTGTTACCTTGTACTTTATCCAATTTTGTTTTGTTCCATGAGCACTATTTAGTTTAATTGCACTATTAGAATTGCCTGTGAATTTACTACTAATATCGGTGCCTGTGTTCCAAGAGTTATCATATCCATCTACTTTATAGGAAATATTGGTGTTTGTTCTATCATTTCCAGCTATTTTTATATTTCTAATNCGCTTTTCTTGCATATCATAACCAAAAGTAAGCTTCTTNCTTTCCCATTCCCANCTACGTTTGTTTGTAGGATTGCCTAAGTATTTAATAATTTTACCATCCTTTTGCAACAAGATACAATGTCCATCTTTACTTTCTACTGTACTTAATACNTGNTGAGAAGTTTCCCATAAATCCCACCTACTAGTACTAACTGAATAAGCCCAACATCTGTATGTAGAACCTGAAGTAAAAAATAACATAAAAGTATTCCTTACTCCATCAAAACCTATACGTGCAGTTTCTTTAGCAGTATTGCTTAATTTATTCCACCCAAGAGTTTCAACTTCTTTAATTAATTCTCCAATAGCCAATATTTTAGGACTTGAAAGATATATATTTTTATAATCACAAAAGAACAACCCTGCATCAGTAACTTTTAAAGCATCTGGACCTATGCAGCCCACTCCATCAATAACATCTTCAATGAATAAAGACTCTGCATTTATTATAGCTAGCTGAGTATGGCTAAAAGCGTATATTTTGCCCATAAAACCTTGTAAAGCTACTGGGGTGAAGGGAAGTGCCACAAAGTCTCTAGTCCAGTCAAATATCGAGTATTTACCCGGTTGTGACCTTAGTATATAATTACTAGCATCTTCAAATTGGCTATGCTCACAATTCCCAACAAACATATATCCATTTTGTTGTGCATTAAGGGTATAGTTAAAATTAAAACCATAACTTANCTCACTTACTCCATTTATACTTTCGTAAGTAGCTCCTCCTTTTCCTGTATCTATAATTTCTGCNACATAGTANCTAGAACCTGATGGNAAATTAAAATCTTTCAACTTTATTTCATCCACTATTCTATAGAGTTGCTCTGGCTCCACGCTAGTTGCATTACTAGTTTCACCCCTATACAATACTACCCCAGTAATTCTAGAGTTTATAATTGAATCAACTTTAATTTTTATATCAACAGCAATAGCATTAGCTTCTACTGCACCAGCATCATTGTCCACTACTAACTGAGAAGAAAGCATTTCAGTTTCCTGATAACCATCATAAACTAGTGATATTTTATAAAACACTTTTTGGGTAGTGCTATCTCCTAGCCAAGGTGTTGAGCTTGGTTGAGTGCTATTTTTTACAATTTCTATTAAAGATGCATCAGTTGGAATTAAATTAGTAAAAGCACTATCATTCGATAGACCTAAATTAAATCGAAATGCTTTTTTTATAGTATCGTTTTCAGAGGGTACGTTCATCCCAAAAAATGATTCATTTGCTTCAGCATACCAATTACTTGAATGTAAAGATATACTATAATCACCCTCCCCTATTGACCACCAAGGTAAAGAAGCAGTTGTATCGTAACTACTTGGTAAAGCATATTTGAAAAAGTGAGTATTTAATGTTTTAGNATTTATATNTGTAGCAGTACTATCGTTATTTAATACCCANTTTGTATAATTTTCTGGGATTTGACTTGGGAAAATATCTACAANTGAAGGAGTATCGAAAGAAACGCCTGCACTAGCTTCTACAGAAAATCTATAATGTACAAAATTTTTATTTATTNGACTCCAGTAGATTAAACCTGACCTAGAAGCATTTACTGCCCTATCGCCATAAATATACATAGTACCTCTTTGCCCCATTACTGGAGTCATAGAGGGTAAAACTTTAGCTAGTTTAGCTCCAGTACTATTTCTTAAAGTGTTAATTTCACTAGCAAGATTTAATCTGCCCTCTAAGACATTTTCAAAATTACTATAATCATTGCTTTCTGAAGCATGGGCAAATAATTTAGCTTGATGAGTTCCCCCTACAGAATTAGGATATATTGCATATGTACCCCATACAACAGGATAAAATCTTTGTTTATTTTTGTCATCAGCATCATCTGAAATTAATGGTCCTGTAATTTTTATTTTGTTAAAACTAGCATCAGAACCTGATGTATAGCTAGCCCAATCTGTAGTCTCATCTGAAGTAAATATTTCTAAAGGTATTTCATTATTATCAACCTCTACTGTTCTAATATTTCGAAATTTACATGTAAATAATATACTAGGGTTATTACCATTAGCGTCAAATCCAGCAAAATGCAAACAAGTATCGGTAAAATTTGCAATGCATTGTTTTAAATTTTGGTCTATTGGAAGATAAAATTTTAAATCTTCATTTCCGCTATAACCGGATTCTTGAGTATACGCTCCAACAGGACTTTGAAATCCCCAATGCCAAGCACCATCAGTACCNGTACTATTACCATTATCATTGTCTACTGAAAAATCTACTTTAGGAGTAATATTGATAAAATTGTCACTAAAAACATCCTCATCATTAGATTTTGTATAAAAATCAGCATGAGCAACTTTAAAAAGCCAATTTACATTTGCTTTGTTTATTTCCCTATTTTTTCTTCCAGCAACTAAAATTAAAGTATATTCAGCACTAGATAAATTTGCTGATGTAGGGATTACTAAAAAATCATGATAATCATTAATTTGATACCCACTATCACTTGAAGGTCTTCTTAAATTAACTGTTTTTTCCCTATTGACATCTGTCCCTATATTAGCATCAGTACCTTCTTGACCAATAGCCCAAAACTGCAATTCTGCAATTTCATTGCTTCTTTCACGATTTAAAAGAACAATTACACCTCTACAATAATAATTACCAGACCCGGAGTTTTTTCCATACCAAGGTCTTATAGCTTGAGGTATTCCTCCAATTTCATATTTAAAAACTTTTTGTGAACCTGTAGTAATATTGTAAATATGCAACTTAGTACTATCAGGCTTTATACCTACCAATCCTTTACAATCCTTTGTGTCAGCCTCATCATTTCTCAATACAACAAATTTAGAAAAAACTTCATTAGAAGGGTCGTGAGTAGAGTCTATTCTATCTAAAGTATTTTCTACAACAAATCTTTCATCAGGGCTATTATCAAGACCACNATTCTTTAAATAACCTGCCCATTTTGGATTCGCATTTTGCCCTAAAGCAATATATAATTCTTTATTCTTTTTTTCTATATCAAACTTGTCAAATTGACCAATATTCCCTAAACCAGACTCAACTTCGGGATTATTTTCAAAATCATTTATTTTAGATACGTCCCCAGTATCGCTAAATAAAATTAAATCACTAACACCATCTTTTTCTATAATGCTCATTCGATTGATATTGTCAGTAGTGAAATTTAAATCAGTATATGCTGTAAAAGTCCATTTATCATTATTGTTATAATTAGCAATTGAACTTTGAGTAAACTTAATAGAAATACCGTTAGATAAAGAAATATCCGTATTTAAAGTTATAGCAGTATTGCTACTAAAAGAATCATAAGCACTGTTCCCAACTTTTTTTCTCCATTTAAATTTATTAGTTCCACTATCTGTGACAATTTGAATATTATAAGTAATATCTGAAGTCCCAGTAAGAGTACCTGATGCTTCTAATTTATCGCTATTGTAGTTAGGCATTAACCACCCCCACTTGGAGGACTACTAGTTGCCCTGTCACTTAAAGTAGACGCTGATGGATTAGTATTTGTTATTCCACCTTGAGTGTAGTATATTGTACCTATATTAGTATCAAATCCACTGTTTTTTAAAGATAAATCAGTAGGTATACCTCTTAATTCTCCATCTGCCAAAGGTTCTATATTCAAACTATTAACAGCAGAGTTTTGAGGAGCGTCTCGCTCATCGTCTGGTTTTGCTATAATCCCCGTTGAAAACGTTCTTATCTCATTTATTTGCTTACTTGTTCCCATTGATAATTTCTCCCCATAAACTTGTTACTCCATCTATTATATTAATAACATGGACTGTAAAGTTCTTTTTATCATAATAATCTACAACTGCAAAAGCATGAGCCCAATTTACAGCACGACCTCCAAGCCATGAATTTTTTTCAGGTGACATATCCTTTAAACATCCTATGGACCAAGCTGACTTAGGACCATCTATATGAGTTATGCTAGACATTTGTAAATCGTGATGATGTCCATACATTACATTTGTGCCTAATCTCAATAAATGATTTCTTGTGTGTTGCACACCTGCGAAATGATGTCCGTGATAGTAGTGTAAATTTCCCATTTTTAAATATTTACCTGCTACGTGATAGGTATATCCTCTTTCATCCATCTTCATAGCTTTCTTTGCTAAAAAATGGTCTAAGTAAGGATTTTCTTCAACAAACCTATTCAACCAGTCATCATGGTTCCCTTCACAAAAATGTTTTTCTTTTACTCCAGCTTTATCTAATGCCTCATCTATTATGTCCATTCCCTTGTTAACTTCTTCTATTTCTTTTTCAACATGAGGTATCTGATATTCTAAAGGTGGTCTTCGTTTCTTTTTCCATTGCCAAGCACTTACAGAAAACCATTCTCCAGTATCTCCTAAGTCTATGTAAAAGTCTGGCTTAATTAATTCAATTGCTTTTGTCACTACATTAATTGCAGGTGCATCATGCAAAGGAAAATGTTTATCAGGCGTAACAATGCCTCTCTTTACTACTTTTTTATCTAATTTGGAAGTTCTTCCCATATGTTAGCTAATCTCTCTAAGTCTATGAATAATTCTTGTGTTTTTTGTAAAAATCTAATGGTTTTTTCTTTTGTAAATCTAGGCATACATTCAAGGCAGTGAGANCATTCCCAATATAGAACGCCTTCAGTTGCTCCTAGTACTTCAATTCCTTTAATATGCTCTTCTCCACAATGAGGGCAACTTTCTGGTTGGTGTAGTTGAGGCTTATCTCCTTCNTGTAGACCTATATTAAAATATATATCTTCTGCTGTAATATTATGAGATTGCTCTTCTATACCAACCATACCAATATTTCCCTAAAACTGGTTTACGATTAACTAAGTCTGCATAGTATTTTACTCTATAACTTTTTAATCTTTCAGCTTCTAATTTAGAATAAAATGCATTATTGATTGTTTGAGGTCCAATACCCCCATCAATTGATGTATCAATTCCTTTACCATTAATTGCTTCTTGAAGTATTTTAACAGCACGACTTCTACCCATATTTACCACCATATCAAAATATACCATTCTTAAATTTTCAGGTAATTTTTCTACTTTTGCTTTCAACCAATAATCTTTATAATATATACTTTTAACATCTTCTTTAGTTAAGTTTTTTATATCAAGATTAGGGTACGCTTTTTTACTGATTCCCATCATCGTCTCTCCGCCGGGGTCATCAATATCGTTTACGTAGCCACCTTCGTGCTCTAAAACAATTTCTATTGCTTCGTTAAAATCCATCTAGTTTTCTTTTTTAAACAAGCCTTCAATAATGTCAGTAACAACATCAACTACTTTCTCAAAAAATATTTGCTCTTTGTCTTCATCAACAAAAGGGATGTCTATTTTTTTATTTATAGCACTAGCAATTTTTTCAGTCATTTCATCTGAGCCTAAATGCTTTACTGCCTCTTCTTGCATTTTTTCAGCTTGTTCTTCAGCAAGCTTAATTAACATTGATTTTATATCCATTATATATCCTTTATCTTTTTTGTTTTTAACCAAATATAATATATGTTTATTGAAAACATCAAACACATTAATATACCTGAAATTATATCAGTATAGTAAACTAGACCTAATCCAGTGCTGATACCACTAACTTTTAAACTATCTAATACTTTCAAACTATCCATCTTCCCTTCCTGTAATTGAATGAAATTTACCACCATTTTTNGGTAGTTGTTTCTTTATTACCATCATTTTTAATGATTCATTAGGGACTGCCATTTTTATAGACCATCTACCATCTGCATCTTTCATATAGAACACAGTCTTTCTAATTCCCATGCGTACAATTCGGGCTGGGCGTTCTTCAGGACCCAAATAAACCACATCGTCAGCATTAAAATCATTACCAACAAAAACCATAATACCTTCATAAACATTAAGGATAAGACCCTTAAATATGGAAATTCCAAGATACGCAAACGCAAGCCATACAGCTTGTCCAAAAAGTTCTTGTGCAATTTGTTGAAACTCATTTTGATTCATTTTTCCGCTTTTTCTTACCCCAACTTAATGGGTTTATATTAAATTCTTTTTCATAAAAAGCTACTTTTTCTGCCAACTCTTGTCTTTCAAGCCTTTCTTCCACGATATGTTTACTAAGTAAATTCCCAATTTGTTCATCAGCAAAAGCCATTTTACTTTCCAATGTTTTAATTCTGCTTTCAATTTGCCAATAACCATATACCAACCCTGAAACCAAAACAAAAATTTGACCCAACCATTTAAGATTAATACTAACAATGGCATTGTCATCAAGAATAGCAGTGCGATAGCTTCTAGCGGTACTTGGTTGTTCACTCATCTACTCTCTTAATATCCTCAAACTGATGATGAATCCAACACCAATTACTTGTTTCATATAGNTTGTCGTGATAATAATGAATAGTAGAATCAGTATCCATAATTTCAATAAATACATTGGATTTACTAGTGTCGGCAGGGGAGAGTTCATACCCTCCCACAGACCAACCACTACTGCAACTCATATTTATCAAACTAGTCGTTAATAGCAACTTTTTCATTTGCCTCTAATTCGTGTTCTAGTTTTTGCATAAAGTACTCTCTTCCACCTTTTAACTGGTCTAAATTGAAATTAGCACCTGCTAACTTTCGTCTAAATCAGCTACATGATTTACAAGTATCATTTGATTTTCAGTTAAATCATCTATGTTGTATTCAACCTCATTTATGAAGACTGTTTTTACCTGATTGTCTTTTTGTTTTTTATCTGGCATTTTTATTTCCTTTTACTTGAGTGCATCAATATCTGCTTTAAGGGCAGTCCATCCGTCCTTTTCAGC
>JGI25132J35274_1000122_pt1 | contig 20483 bp, 21 predicted proteins | sample ETNvirenome_6_30_FD_35274 | JGI IMG/M metagenome (IMG submission 35274)
CTCTCGTATAGCAGTCATCTCCGCTAACTCTTCCATCATACATTCAACGATAACATCAGTCTTCTCGTGTACATGGAGTTGAACACCCTCAACTATGGGTTGATAGTCAAGAGTAAAGTACTCTCCTTCTAATACGAATGATTCGTCTCCAAGTTCAATTAACTTAAAACCAAATAATTCCGAATTTGCCGCATGTAATGCTTTTTTATATATTGTTTCCATAATTTATTATTCCCATTCTGCGTCACAATATTCAGAAAAGGATTTTTCAAACCCATCTTCTGACTTTTCCCACCCATTAAATACATAATCGAAGAGCCAATCCTTTGCATCTTTGTCTGATTCAAATCCTTCCATCCAATTGTTAGCTTTTACCTTTTCCCAAAGAGAATCAAAGTATTGGTCTTGAATCTTTCCAAGCTCTTGAATAAAATCCCCAACTTTGAAGGCTTCATCATCAAGAGTTGCGGCTACTTTTCTTTTTGTGATTTTTTTCATGTTTATTTTATAAATAATTAAAATAAATGTTCACTTAACCAATATTTTGTTCGGTGGATGAAGCGCATTGTGTGGGACAAAATAGGCGGGGCGACCTTTGGCTGGGTCTTTCCAGTATTCCGTTCGCTTGCCTTCCTTGCCCGTGATCCAACCCTTAACGCTATATTGGCCATTGTTTCCGCAAAGCAACCAGAAGACTCGATCATCGGGGTCTGCATCGTGCAAGATCAATTCGTAGTAATCCCTAGAGCGTGTTCGCACATCCACATCCCCCACATCTGGCGCACGGAGCTTACCTTTTCCTGTCCAGTGAACGCCAAGGAACTTTGCCAACGCGAACTCTCCCATGCACCCCTCGATGTGGAGTTGCCAGTCATTTTCGCTACCAGCACCATAATGCGGTGTTCTCCGAATTTTGCAGTTTTCCACTTGTCGCATCACTCCAGCTTGAGCAGCCAAGAGCATTTCCCACGGGGTCAGAATCACCGAACAAGGCGTTAAATCTGAATTTTTTTTATTCATACTATATTATAGTTCCTCTATCTTGACCAAATTCTGATTTAGGTCAATAAAATAAGGCTTATATTCTCTTTCTTTTTTCACACTTAATAATTTAGCCATCTTAAATGCATCTTCTTTAGTTCCAAATTGTACTTCTCCGCTACGATACATATAAACGCAAAGCCTTTCCTTTTCAGTTGGGTATTCATCTTCATCCCAAAATCTAGCTATAATGTAGTTATATTTTTTACTCATTATCTTTTTCCATTCTATAAATTCTGTTTTCAGCATAAGCAATCATACCATCAATATAACCATAATGCTGCTTTACTACTTTCTCTGGTATGCCTTCTTGCTCATATTCCAAACGATAATAAAACCGTAGACCATTAAACTTCGACTTCACTTGTTCTGCTACTACTTGTGGGAATTTAATTGATCCTTCAAATCCTACTGTACTCATTGTGTAGGTGCAATTAGTCATAGCATCGCACAGTTCGTCAATGATTGGAAGCCACCTTTGAGGTACTTCAAGGCCCCAACACATACAAGTTTCAGTCATTGGTTTATCTTTATCTCCAAAGATTTTTGGATATTTTTCGTATATTTCTTTTTGTGATATCATATTGTTAGTTCGGCGATCTCCTTGTTCGCAGGAGAATGTTTGCGGTCGCGCTCTGGGAATGTTTCGGGTATCAACTTTCCAAGCTCCAAAAACCAAGCCTCATCCATGCAGCGTCCAGCGGCGTCATATCTGGCGATGGCTCGCACTAGTTCAAAGCATCGTTTCTGTTTCCATATCCATTCAGGCTCAATACCCAACGGGGGTTTCACTGTTTCGTCGTAGTTGGTTACTAGTCTCTCGCTAGGCTGGCTACGCGGTGTTCCGCACTTTGTGCCCTTACTGTCCTCAAAGTAAGTTTCTTTACCGTTGTCATCGTATTCATACCTACACCAGTAGTCTTCATTGTCCTCGAAGTAAGTTTCTTTACCATTCTCATCGCATTCACGCTTATACCAGTAGTCATCGCTATCCTCAAAGTAAATCACGTTACCTCTGGCATCGTACTCACACTTCTCCCAGTAGCCCTCACTTTTCTCGTAGTAAGTCCGATTACCATTGGCATCCTTAATCTCAATAGGAAAAGTAAAGTCAATCTCTAGTTCTTTATATGTGTCACTTAGTTTTTTCGTTATTCTTTTCTCCATGTTCATTCCACTCCCATTCTTTGCGGTATTTAGCAACCACTTCTACTAGATTGTCCCATTCATCCCAGTCTAAAACAAGACTACGACCATCATTCATTTCGTCTTCGCCAACAATTTTCAAATACGATCCTGCGGCATCATCATCGGGTCCTACTTTAACTGTATTGTAAATCGGATGCCAATCGGCACGTTTTGATTTAATACTTACTTGTGTTATTACTTCTTTACTCATATTGAGTTTCGTTTGGCTTGTCTTCATATTCATATTCTTCTGCTTTTTCATATATTGCTCGTTTTACTGAGTCAGGTTGATAACCAGCACACAGCATTAGTTGACATACATAGTCGAGGAATTCGATAGCAGAAAGGTCATCGCCTTCTGTTTCAATAGAGATTTTATCTCTGTGTTGTTCTAGTGTTATTTTCATAATGTAATTATATCAGAGTTCCGTTATTTTGTAAAGAAGAAACGCCCCAGCGGAGGCCATCCCGCTGCTCCCTGTTGTATTCCGCAGAATTGTTTCAGGCGAGTAACCGTCACTGCTCGTATGCAGGAGAGGATAGTAGGACAAGATGTTCATATTATTTTCTTTTTTGTGACAAACGACCTTCGTATGGTTCGTAAAGCATAGCGCGTCCGACATCTTTTAATAAATCTTTACCACCCCTAAAACATTTTGTCGACTGCTTTTCGAAGAATTTTAGAATACGCTTTTGCGGAATAATCGCCATAATAAAATCATCATAGTGATAATTCATCCATTCATTAACGGCATCTTCCCAAGACATTTCGCGACCTTTTTCTACCTCCACCCATTTGTGGGATCGGATTTCATCTTTCACCAAACGAGCGATGTTAAAATGAAACTTATTATGCTTACTTGGTTCGAAGGGTACATANTCTTCTGATTCAAGTAAGATTTCAATGATNGGAATGTCTTTTTCGTCCATTTTATTTTTGCTTTTTTTCTAAATTCTTTTTAATGGCGGCGTCCATCTTTGGTGTGACCTTACAGCCAACATGTTCGTTGTATACCAACTCTCCGCGAGAACGTCCGTAAAGTTTACCGACGTTACCTTTGAATTGCGTTCTTCCGTTTAATAATCTTTTAGACATGACACTTATAATGTGTAAAACCTAACAGAAGTCAAGGCCTTTTTTGCGAAAAAGTTAAATTATTTTTAAAAAATTTAAAAAAACTTGAATTTAAGCTGTTTCCTTTTATATAAAATATTTTTTGATTTTTCTAGCCGAGGTGTAAAGTATATTATGCCACGCAAATTAACCACAAAACAGGCAGAAGAAATTGTATCAAGGCTCTGCAAACCTCCATATGATCCAGATGAGGGTAAATTACGAGAAGCTGCTTGGAAGCTACTTGGCATAGAGCCAGAGTACGACTTTGGAGATGATGACGAAAACGGCGTAGAAGTACCCTCAAGCGCCTTAAAAGAGGAAATCTTCAAAGAATCCTTCATGGATCAAGTAAAATCTCAAGTTTCTTCAGTTGGCGCGGCTGGCGTTATGGCTTTTTCATCTGCCGCATACTTCCAAGTTGACACTATTATTGAGGAATCTGCTGAAGTTAATAAAGCCGCCATTGAAGTTGGTATGTGGGAGAATAGTCCATTTGAGTATTTCAGTTTAATTTCTGATCTTGCTATTGATACAATCTCACCCAACCCAACGGTAGAAAACAATGTAGAAGCGGAACAGACGGCAGACACAACGGAAGAAACGCAAGAAAATACAGCAACAGAAGAAACATCAGAAGAGGTATCTGAGGAAGAAACAACTAATGAAGAAAACACCCCAGAAGAAACAAAGGAAGAGGCTGTAGAGGAAGAAGTGAAAGAAGAAACCGCCGAAGAAAAGCTAACCGAAACAGAACAAAAACCAGAACCCAAAGCCGATGAACCTACCCAACCTGCACTAAAACCAACGATAGAAGCAGAAGTTATGTCTGGCGGCATTGGTGGTTTAAGCCCCCATTTTGATTTTCCAATAATCGAACCTAACGCTCCAGTAGCATCACCAGCAGAACCATTATGATTCAAGAATTTTTATCCCAATGTAAGCAAAACTTGATTGAAATCGCCATCGCGACAATCGGAGTTTTATCAATGTTAAAATTAATGATCCCAGAAGATAGTTTCTTGGGTAAGTGTTTGGGTATCTTTGGTCAAATATTTGGATTTATCGGAAAATTATTTAAAAAATGAAAAAATTACTATTATTCTTGCTTATTATTTCGCATGTGTTTGCAGAATCACCAGCGGTAAACCCGACGCCTCCTGCTGCAACCACCCCATCTGCCTCGATAATCAATGGCGGATTTGAAACTGGGGATCTGACTGGTTGGACATTCACGGGTGAAACACAAAATTCTTTCAGTTCAAGAGTTGAAGGAGATGGTTTCACTGGTGCAACTGATTGGGCAAATAACTTTGGATTCTTTACACCTGCTCCAATGGAAGGTAACTATTCTTTCTTTAGTGGATTTGATGGGCCTATTCAAGAAATTACTTTGTCACAGGACATTGGAATCATTGATGAGTGGACAACTGCTGTTTCGTTTGATGTGCGAGCAGGTTGGGATTTAGAAACATATGCAAATCAAAGTGGATACGAAGTAATTGAGGATCGTACGATTAAAGTAGTTATCACGGACAACAACACTCAAGAAGTACTATTGAGCCAAGATTTGTTTAACGCTGTTGGAAACACAAAGGTTCTTGATAGTGGTTTTCAGAATGTTGGAATCAACTTCCAGAACATCGTTGGTTCTGATGTTACTATGTCCTTTGTTCAGAATATCCCCCAGAACTATACTGGCCCAGCGTTGATTCAGTTAGACAATATTAAGTTGCAACAGACCTATATCCCAGAGCCAAGCTCTTATCCCTTGATGTTTGGTTTTTTAGCTTTCTTGTATTTAGCGATTAACCATCGAAACTCCTGAATAATAATTATAGGAATTGTTATAATATAACAAAAAATAGTCAAGAGTAAGTCAAATAATCTGTATCTCAGATATCTCATTTATCTGAAAAGGTTTCGTAGATAATAAACTCTGGTTGATTGTCTTTTTCCTTATACTGGTTAGGAAAGACAGTGACTGGCATCTTCTCACCGTTGATGACTACATAGCCAGCAAGATATTTGCCGTTTTTGCCTTCTTTCTTCCAAAAGGCGCCTCGTTGTTTTTCAGTCCATTTACTCATGCGCCACCTATTATAGCGGCGAATTTTTATGTGTCAAGCTTTTGATGTGTTTTTTTGCATATGTCTTTCATATATGGAATATTACTTTGATCGGATCGCCTTTTTTTACTGTTATATTATAAAATTTATTTAAAAATTTTAAATACCTTTCAGGATCTTTTCTGTCGATTATTGTGTGTATTTCTTTGTAACCTAGAGCTTTCATTGAGTTGAAAAAATCTTTACAAGCAGAAAACATAGAATTATTCATCTTGAATCTCTCTGATTTAAATATGAAAGGGTTCTCGCAAATTCCGCCTTTTATCCTAACACAACAAAACCCAAAAAGTTTGTTAGTATCCTTACAAAAGCAACAAAGATTATAATCGCACGAATTAATGAGGTTGTTAAGATCTTCTTTGACTGAGTTTATTTTTTGAGTATAGGTTCTGAATGTATTACTATTTGCAAAGTATTTAGTTCCTACTTTTTGATTAAATTTTAAGATTTCAAAACTTAACTCTTCTAAGTCTTTTGATTTAAAATCTCTTATGAAGTAATTTTCGCAAATAATCATTTTTTGAACTCAACAAGTATTTTGCCAAAAGAGTCTTTTTTTAACACTTTAGCGTTCATTGTTCTTTTTACAAAATTTACATATTTGTCAAATTTCTCTCTTGGACCTAAAGTTGCGAAGATCCTTTTATTTTTAAATTCTTTTTGGAAACAAAACTTCAAAAGAGACTTCATTATTCTAGAATAATTTAAATCTTCGTCTTTAAAAACCAAAAGTAGATCGACACCATTCTCAATAAAAGGGCTATCATTAAAACAGGCAAATCCAAAAATTTTACCCTCTTCTGTATATCCGACATACTTATATTTGCTTTTTTTGATTAAATTTTTAAATTCACTGAAGTAATAATTTATGGCAAAATGATCACTAACTCCTTTTGTTAGATTATCGTAGCTTTCGATTTTAACTTTTTTTTGGAATTTTAAAAATAAAACAAAGACTTTTTGAAAGTCTGAATTTTCGTATTTTCTATACGATATATTATTTAAATTCATGGAACATTAAGCTTTTCGGTGTAAAATACTTTATGGCAAACGGAGTGAATCAAGAATTTTCAAGGGCTGTATTTGATGTAGAACCATCTGCATTGTTAGAGTTATATGTATTATATTACGATTACCAGAAAGATTCTCAAGCGCAAATTCACTTTCACGGAGGGTCTAACGGAATTACAAGTAAAATTATTTTTGATGGTCAAGAATATTTGCCTATTCCAGTAGAAGCGGAAGGTTTTGAGCTTCTTGGAGATCAAAGATTACCTAGACCGAAAATAAGAGTTTCAAATGCAGGTCTGTATATCTCTTCGCTTTTAAGAAAGCATAATAATTTAAATGGCGCAAAAGTAGTAAGAAAGAGAACTTTTGCTAAATTTTTGGATGACGCAAACTTCCCCAATAATAAAAACCCTTGGGGAACAGCTAATCCTAATGCAAAAATGCCAGACGACAAGTATTTTGTTTCTAGAAAAACATCTGAAAATAAAATGCAGGTAGAATTTGAACTTGTTTCAAGTCTTGAGCTAGAAAATATAGAAATACCAAACAGAAAAATATCTTCAAGATATTGTCCTTGGATATATCGTGGTTATGGGTGCAGGTATGGATACAATAAGACTGGAGAAAATGAAGATAGGATAATAGCTACAGTGAATGATCAAACATTTGTGACTGGTGCGGGTAATTCTTTTAACCTTAATGCTAATTTATTTCCCAGTATTTATGCTTCTAACAAATCTAGCGTAAATGCGTGTATTAGCAGTTCTGGTCTATGGGGTACAGGGAATGATTACACGACTGGAGATTATGTTTTTTATTACAGCGATAGAGTAAATCAAGGTCAAGGTTTAACTGCAAACTATTACCAACAGCATCCTGTATATTATATTTGTAAAAGTGGTCATACGTCAATCAGTGGAGAAGACCCAGATAAAAGGCCAGATCTTTGGATAAAAGATGGTTGCTCAAAAAAATTATTCGGCTGCAAATTACGATTTGCTAATGATGATTTTGGAGGAGTAAACGATAATAAAGACCTTCCATATGGAGGATTTCCTGGAACAGAAAGTTATTCTTACTAATGAGTATACAAGCAAAATTACAAACCGAATGTGAAAAAAGAAAAGATATAGAGTCTTGCGGCTTTGTCGTAGAAAAAGATGATGGGTTTGATGTGATACCTTGCGACAACAAAGCTGAAGACCCAGAAAACGAATTTTATATTCCAGCTAAGGATTTTTTATACATCAAAACAAAATATAAGATTGTTGGTGCATATCATACACACTTACAAGGTTCAGCAGAACCTTCTAAATTTGATATTCAAACTTCAGATTTGGTTTGTTATCCTTTTATCATTTATTCATTAGAAACAAACAGATTTCACATACATGAGCCAGAATTTTCTGACGCAAATCCAGAATCTTTAGAAAAACTTAAAAAGGAGATTTTATGACAGAAATAATTTTACATGGATTAGTTTCTAAAAAATTTAAAAGCCGACATAAATTTCACAATATAAAAAAACCTGTAGATTGTATCAAAGCAATAGATGCGAACTACAAAGGTTTTAAAAACTTTTTTTTAAATGAAGCTAAGAAAAATATGCTATATGAAATCATAGTTGATGGTGATGTAGTTTCAAACGCAAACCAAGCTTTAGAAAAAAAAGAAATTAAAAAAATAGATATTGTCCCAGCGGTTTCAGGAAGCGGCCCTGCGCTTGTGGCATTTGCTGTTAATTTAGTTATAGGGTTAATTATGGCTGGTATTCAATATTTAATGACTCCAATCCCAGAAAATGAGCCAAAAGCCGCAATTCTTCAAGTAGGAGGAAAGTCATTTTTCTTTTCTAATAAAGAAAACACAGCGCAACAGTACACTCCCGTTCCCGTTGGATATGGAGCTTTGAGAGTTGGATCTAAAGTTATTAGCACTCAAGTAAACTCTAAGGAACAAAACGATAGCTTGGTTAAATCATTTGCGAGCAATTCTGCTGGTGGGGCAGAGGCAGGAGGAAGCACTCTAGGTTACTAATGAAAACAAAAATAATATTACATGGCAAATTGGCAAAAATTTATGGCAAAGAATTTGAATTCGCCAATATAAAAAAACCTATAGATGCAATAACGGCTATAGAGACAAGATTTCCTGGGTTTAGAGATTTTATAATAGATAGTTCAAAAAGGGGAGCGCACTACGAAATTATATGCGACAACAAATCAGAAGATGTTTTTTCTATAAACAATAAAAAGCAAAAAATACAAGAAATTCAAATAGTCCCATGCGTTTTAGGTTCTGATCCTTTTACAATCATTGTTTTGGGCCTTGCTGCTGTAGGAGTAGGATTAGCAGTTGCTGGTGTTAGTGCTGTTGCTGCTGCATTTTTTATAACTCTTGGAGTCGGCCTTATTATGGCTGGAATTATGTATCTACTAACACCAATTCCAGAAAACGAACCTTCAAGTGAAATATCTGCAAGTGTTAAAAATTCCTCTTTCATGTTTCAAAGTCCCCAAAACATATCAACACAAGGAAGATCTATACCTATATGTTATGGGAAATTAAGGGTTGGTAGTTATGTAGTTGGCACAACAATTAGCAATTATAACTTAGAAAGTGATCCTTCTGCTCAAAACAGATTTAAATCTAACAGGTCAAACTCAATATTAAAGATTCAAAAATCTTTTGGCTCTTCTGTTTCTAATTTATACAGATTTTTATAATGAAAGAGTATTTAAAAAATAAATACAAAAAAGCAAAACAATTTTCTATTGCTGGGGGTATATCGGAGTATGACTGGTTGCGATTTGAAGCGATTAGAAAGCAAGCTAATGCGGATAGACTTGGAGAGGTGTTTAAAAGATTAACTCCGCCTTTTGCTTCTAATATTAGATTATCTACAGCAGAATTTGAAAGCTTAGACCTTATATCAGATGGGCCAATAGAAGGTTTTTTTAATTCTAAAGGAGAGTCTTGTCATATACTTGAAGCTTCATACTATGACGATACTGTAATTGCAGAACCTGGAGTTTCGAAAGTAACTTTTGATAATTTAACTTATGAAAAAATAAGTAGAGCAAGTTCTGAATTTAAAGAATTTGTAACAGGTAAATTGGATGAATATATCGATGATTTAAAACATAGGTTTGTACACAAAAACGGAGCAAAAAGTCCGCAGGATTTGGAGGCATTCGGCTCTGATTTCATAAAACCTAATAGTGAATATAATATAAATCCTTACAATCTAGACACTTTTCGTGGAGGGTACTTAGCTGCCAAAGCATCTATAGATGAAGCTTTAAACGAAACGACACCAACTGATGTCAGAAAATGCGACGCCACTATAGCATGGAACCCTGGACTCGATAATAATAATAACCTAGTAACAACTTTAGGGAAAGGAATAAATTCTGAAGGTTATTACAAAAGAATGTTTGGAAATAGAAAATCCCCATCCATGCTTCGGAAAATTTATTACCCAAACTATATTCTTGATAAGACTAATGTGCAAGAAGGAGGTGAAGGAGAGCAAGATATTTGGCGATTTAATCCAAACAACCCAATGCTATATCAAGGAAATTATTCATTTAATAGCAGTATAAGATCGGATGGCAGTATTGATGCTGCCTGGTGTACTAGAGCTTTTTTTGATGTATTAACAAATAAGGAAAAAATTGATGGGAATGATGATTCATTTACCTGGGACGAGGATTGGCTTGCTGCGGCTTTTGAGTTTGGTGAAACTTGGAAAGGCCCAGATGGTTTATACGATGAATCTTCTGATGGCCCCCCTTCTAAATTTATATATTCTTTCACGCCTGGCTCTGAAATTGGAGAAGGCTTAAAAGAGCCTGTTATAGATTCGATTGCCGAGAAAATAACAAATTTAGGAGAAGATTATTATAAAAGCGAAAAATTTTATAATTCAGAAACGGGTTTTAGGAACTGGAATAATAGAGCAAATTTCGTAGATGACTTCAACGGAAATGCGGAAAGAATTGGGGGATTTAGATTATATGGCCCCACGGATAATTCTATATATGGAGATAATCTATATCAAATTTATGCAATTAATGAGACAACTAAAAGACCATCATTTTACAATGTGTATATATATCAAACTTTCCAAGTTTTAATTGTAATTCGGTACAGAAACAATAAGTGGAGAATTGAAGACTTCGGTAGTACCTATACATATTGGACATCTGATAATCAAAGTACTTATCCTTGGTTAATACCATCTGATGAATGGACAAAAGGCCTAAATGGCGCGGGAGAGAATCCTTTTTTGGGTAATATACCATTGCCTTGCTCTGTTACAGTAGTAGATGACAACATAGGAAGTAAAGATTGTGTTAAACTAAGTCATGCTGGTCGAACACTAAGTGTTAATTTATTAAACCCATTTACTGGGGAAGATGCAGGTTATGGAGAAGATGTCAGAACTGAACTAAAAAAAGGAGAGAGTTATAGAATTACTGGAGAAGTTTACATACCATCAACAAACGCTCACATTAATTCATTTCGGTTTGGGCCACTATATGGAGGAGAAAGTGGAACAATTACATCTGGGAATAACGGCGTGACCACAGATACATGGACTCCTTTTAATTTAGATTATACTCAATCTTCGGAAAGAGATGGGCCTATGCTGATAAAGTTGAGGACGGACAGTAGCGATATAGTACCTTATACAACACCATATCCTGATTTTATAGGATTAAGGAATTTTGAAATAAAAAAATTAGAACCAGCAAAAGCTTTTAAATCTCCAAAAACTAATTACGGATACTTACAATTTGCCGCAGATGATTTTTTTGGCGGCGATAATTTTGTAGAGGATTTTGATTTATCTTTTTCTTTGGATTCTGGGTCTTTATCGCTTCAAGATGAAAATTCTTTAAGTTACTCGTTTCCAGAACTAACAGGATTTGATCTTGCAACACAAGGTATTAAAGAATCATATACTTTTGAATATTATGCTATTCATGCATATAAATATGCTTATAATGATACGCCAGAAACCCTTAGAGAAGAATGGCCTTGGATAGTTACTGGTAATGGGGCTCAGTATACATACGGGACAGAATTAAAAGAAAGTAGGCCGAATAAATACAAAGGAGCTTTTCTTTTCCCAGTTTATTTGGGGGAAGATTTAATTCCGTTAAATTCTGATCAGACAATAGATTTATATAAAATATTTATTTCAGGCGAGGATTCTGCTCAGGTAAGTGGGAATAAGTTGCAGAGCGGAATTGATTATGATTATGATGTTTTTGGTTTAGATAGTTCAATAAATGGTAGCGGAATTAATTATCTACATATCGCTAATCCAAAAGTTAATGAACCAGATATTTTAGTTTCTGAAAAAAATATAGGCTTAAGGGTTAAAGAAAAAGTTCCAACCCTGTTTAATTTTACCAATGTAGATCTAGATTATGTGCTTGGAGATGAAGTTCAAAAACCTCTAGAAAATAAACAAGTAACAGAAATTAGCTATAATAAATCACTATATGGGCCAAGTAACCCTAATGTAGCTAATGTAACGACTATAGATAGTGATGGTTTTAGAACAGATGCAGCTTTAAATACTCCAGATTTTCAAACAGTATCTACTACTAGTAGAGATGTAGAAGAAACAGTATTAAATACATCAAGTGTTGATCAATCTAATTGGATGAATGATATAGCTCTAGATCAAGACGAATTTTCAATTACTCATTTAGTTGATAGAAGGTGCATTGATTCTGTCAAAATTTGTTTTGTTCTAGAAAGTTTATCAGAGCAAATCTTACAAAGAGTAGCTCTTCAGGAAACCACAAAATATGATGCAGCCAACATTACCTTTAGAATAGAATTTAGTTTTGAAGGAGTGCCAGAATCAAATTTCACTACAATAGAGCATGATATTTCATATTATGGCATGGTTCAAAATCCTTACGGGGTGGAAACCGAAGAATTTACTTTGCCAAGTTACGACGATATAATTGATGAATACCCAAATGAAACAAAGAAAAGTTTAGCAGAAAAATACAAAAGAAAAATAGTAATAAGAAAATTAGATTTTGAAACAACTTCGTTAAGAATAAATAGAGATGCTAGATTATATTCCGTTAAAGAAATAATTAGCGAAAGATTTAATTATCCATACTCTGCAATTGTTAAAAATAGACTAGACGCTAGAACATTTTCTGAAGTTCCTAGAAGGACTTATAACGTCAGGCTTAAAAAAATAAATGTTCCATCAAATTATTTTCCACTTGATGCAGAGGGAAGAGATAGAAGATTTATAGAAAAAGCCTCAGATCTGGGAACAAGGAAAATTTATAATGGAGATTGGGATGGATCTTTTAAGATAGCTTGGACAGATAACCCTGCGTGGATTTTATATGATCTTTTGATAAATAATAGATACGGAATTGGATCTAGGCTAGATGATTTAGAAGATATAGATATATTCAACCTATATAAAATAGGAAGATACTGCGATGCCGTTGATGATAATGGAAATTTTGTAGGGGTTGATGATGGATTAGGAGGTTTAGAACCTAGATACTCTTGTAATGTTTTGTTTGAGGCTTCTCAAAACGCCTTTGAAAAAATTACAGAAATAGCTTCTGTTTTTAATGGTATGCCTTATTGGGCGAATGGAACAATTAACTTTTTTGCAGATGAACCAAAAGAAGTTTCTGCTTTCTTCAATAATGGCAATGTATTTGACGGGATATTTAATTATCAAGACACTTCAACGTCTGCACACTTCAATGTAGCTGATGTCGTTTACTTGGATAAAAAAGACAATTATAACCAAAAAATAGAAACAGTAGAATTTGAAGACGGCAGAAGAGAAGATGGACCTAAAAGAAGAACAGTGACGGCTAGAGGTGCTACAAGTAGAGGTCAAGCGAGAAGGTTAGGAAGATATATTTTATACTCCAACAAGCTGGAAAGAGAAATTGTAAACTTCAAAACTTCATCGGAAGCTTTAATGCTTTCTGTCGGAGATATTATTGAGATTCAAGATGAGCTTAAGAATTTTGAAATAAATTACGGAAAAGCTTTGGAAATAAATTCCGATAATATAATTATAGAAAATACTATAAATTCAGAATCTATACTAATAAATAATACAGGAGCGTTTGTTTACGTTCCAACTGGAAGGCAAGGCGTGAAGGATTTTCACGATATTGTTGAAACAGGAGGTTTTATAGGTAGCGAAGAACTAGAAGAAATGAAAACGGTTCAAGTACAAAAAATAGAAATTACAGGAGTAGAAGATTTAACTAGTGGAATTAAATTAAAATTAAACGATACTAATAATCACCTGCAACACATACCAACAGGATCTTTTGTTAATATCGAACTAGAAAACCGACAAAATTATCAATACAGGGTATTATCCATAACCCCAGAAGAGAACAATTTATATCACATATCTGCTACGGAATATAATAGTGGAAAGTTTGCGTTTATTGAAGATCCAGAATCTTTTGAAATAGAAGAGGAAAGCTTGTATAATATCGGGATACCAGAAAACACAGTAAAAACTTTGTCTGAACCTGAAGGTTTTTCAACATCTGTTGTAACAGTTGGAGGTTTACAAAGAATAAATTTCAATATATCTGGAAACGTAAATGGAAATGAAGAAGCTTACGAAGTTACTACTTTATATCCTAATGCTGCAATTGATAAAAAACGCATAGAAAAACAAAGCACTTTAGAAAATGGATTCATTAAAACCACTGGATCAATACAAAAAGTAAATTCCTATGGCACATACACATTTGAAGTGAGATCTGTAAAAAAATGATAAGACATCAAGTAAGAGTTTTGCCACCAAAAAAAGAAAACATTGTAATTTCTTCGCTTTTTGTAAACCAAGAAAGGTGTAAAAATTTCAGTATATACAAAAAAAATATAAAAATCCCAAAACAGGATTACATGTCTATAGGTTTGCAGATTACAAACTTAGATAACTATCATAGTTTAGATATAGATTGCCCAAATTTATGCGCAAAAGTAGATTTATTAAAAGAAAATGGTGAAATTTTTAAAAAAGATTTTAAAATATTAGAGGACAATGGTTTTATTATAGAACCATCAAAAATAAATTTAGAAACAATTACATTAGCGATTAATCTCATTAAAAATGAACAGATCATTGATGCTATAGTTGTTGATATAGTGTAAAACATGATATGGAAAAAGGATATTTAAAACAAAAACTGCGGAATTACAAAAGCGTAAAGGGTTCAGCTACTCTGAATCCTCCATCCGAGGTTGATGTTTTACAATCATCTGCCTCTATGTCGGTAGTAGATAATATTGGAGAAGGGCCAATATATGGGCTTGTTGATGCCGAAGGCAAAAAAGTAAACAATATAAATATCCTTGAAGCTTTATTTTTAGACGGAACTGCTGTAAAACCAAGAGAAACACAAGCTAATATCCAGCTTACTGGTATACCTGTAGATAATATACAATTAGTTGGGAGAGTAACAGAAACGGGAATTGAACAAGCTTTTGAAAATATAAAAAATAATCTATTTTCAGCGCAACATTTAAATACAAATAATAGAGATTACAATCTTGTAAAATCTACAGAGCTTGCCTCAGATCTGTCACAATTAAAAACATTCATAGCAGAAAACAATAGTTTAAATAGATATGGATTTATACAGTTTGATCTGAGTGGAATTTATGATTATACTGACTCAATTTATTCTAGAACTAGTTATAGTAATAGATATGGGTCTTATTTGCAAACGACATTTGACTTAGATGTATATTTAAATGACCAGAAAATTAATAGAAAAATACAAAATGAAGACGGTCAAGTTTTAAATATCCCAGAGTGCATCACTTATGGTTATCAAGTTTTTAATAATAATATAGATTATACCACTAGCCCTGGAAAAATATCAGTAAATATCGGAGATGGGAAAGTTGGAGATAAATATTTAACTTCTGGCTTTGCTGGTGGCGGCATATTGTTTTTTGATTTGGGTTTGATATCAACAAGTGAGTTAGATTCAACCCCTGATTCTATAACAGAAACTAAAGTAGACCCGCCTCAAGGAATGAGAAATTATTCTGATTGGCATAACTATGATAATCTCCATAACCAAGGTAGATTGGATGCTGTAGATCAAGGATGGTCTGCCATTAAGAGTAATGTTCCAAATTCTTATGCTGAAATTGATTTTGGTGAAAAATTAAACGTCACGGGAGTAGTTACAAGAGGAAGAAAAGTACAAGACCCAAATTACGCTCAATGGGTTACGAGTTATAAGCTTTCTGGCTATAGTGATGAAGAATGGCAATCTTTAGGGACTTTTATTGGAGTAAATACTAATCAAACTAGTCAAGTTACACGTTATTTAACTGGATCTGATGGAAATCGCAAAGCTTATGAATTAGAAAAAATAAGAATATATCCAACAGCTTACAATAGTCACCCAACAATGAAGTGGGGCGTAAAAATTGCTACTAGTGGTTTTCAAGATTCAATAGATACTGGAAATATTTTAATAAATAAAACCGATGCAAGTTTAGAAACAAAATTAGAAAATGCAAAAGAAAGCGGTTTGGATGTTTTCCTGCATGATGGAACAAATTTTTCTTTGCACCAATCTACACCGAATCAAATAGAGCCAGCAATAGGAGAAACAAATGGGCTTCAAATAAACTTAGGATTCCAAAGCGACCTAGACTCAAAATACAATTACTCAAATATAGACTTCGACTTTAGAAATGGTTTGGAATTTCAGCCAGTTTTACCTGGTTACGAAGAAGGCGCTCAAGACTTTGATATTAGAAAAAAATTATATGGCCCACTTTCTTATGCGGGTAACGCTAAAGATGGTGCAGGAAGTGGTTTCTTAGATCTAAGAGAAGGTGGAGAATTTTCTAATTGGTCAACTAATCCTCCACTTGAACACGATTCTTACCCATACACGCATACGATTAAAAGAATTGGTGTAAAGAGAGCTATACCAACAGTAGCTATTGAGGGTTTAAGTGATACTATAGATGATGGCGATAATGCTGGTGTTCAAAAAGCGGAAAGGTTGGATTTAGAATACACTTATGGTTTTGAAGGCGGAGTTGTTGGAACCGCGGGTAGCCTTCTGTCTGGCGGCAATTCAATAAAAGAAATTGCCCTTGGGACTTTTGAAAGTAGCGAAACGCAACAGTTTGAAGGGATTGTGACATCTAATTACTTAAATACTTATAATGGTATATCAGATTTGCCCCGAAATAAATCCCTGAAAAATTTAAAAATTGATGCGGCAGATATCCCAGGATTGACAAATGCTTTACTGGCTGAGTTCGATTTAACATCTGGCGATTTAATATTTCCTGGTGAAGAGTGGAAAGTACCTAATAGATTTTTAAGAGTTGAAAAATTAAGTTTTGAAACAAACTCAACACTCATATTAAGAGAATGTTCTTTAAGTTATGTGACTGAAATTATTGGTGAAAAATTTAGCTACCCATTTAGCGCATTAGGTGCGACAACTTTCGATGCTAGAAATTTTGCTATGCAGCCAAGTAGAGAGTATTTAATTAGAGGAAGAGAAATTATGATACCTTCTAATTATTGCCCTTTAAATCCTGATGGCAGTGATAAGAGATTTATAGGTAACTCAAATACATATGGTTTGAGGGATATATATAAATTCAATGGTAGTAGTCGCTTTCAAGCTACAAATAATATTGATATAAGTACTGAAAATTGTGAGATTTATGTAAAATTTAAAATGGGGGATTTTGCTTCTTGTAGAATTTTTAGCGCATATGATTCTTCAAATAATCTTTTGTTTGATTTATATTGGCAAAGTGATCCAATATTTGCATTTCGAGTTATTGATGACAATGGATTAACCAATAATTATACTACAGTCCCACTTACTGGTTACGAAGATACTGATAATATATTTGAAATATCGGTTAAATTAGTTGGCGCAAAGGTAACCGTATCAATGTATGTTAATGGCGTACTTGAAAAAACAAACACAAGAACACATTCTCCAAGAGCTTCTTTAGATATAAAAAATTTTTATATTGGTGGATTTTCTGGTAGTGGTAATATAAAAGCAAATAGCAAAATTGCCGATTTAAAAATTAAAAAGAATAACCAACTCCTGCATCACTGGGATGGGACAATAATTGACACGGTTAATGGAAAAGCTCTGAAAGATAGATTTGGAGGCAATCACGCCAAATTAATTGGAACATTTAATACAACGGAAGAAGACACCGATTTCGAATTCGGCAAAAATAAAGCCCAAGTTTATATAGGTGAATGGGACGGAACATTTAAATTAGGTTGGACAGATAATCCAGCTTGGATTCTTTATGATTTGATGATTAATCCCGTCTACGGCATAGGAAATAACATAGATGACAGAGAGGATATAAATATATTCAATCTTTACTCTATAGCTAGATACTGTGATGCGGTCGATTCTGAGGGTTTGTTTGACGGAGTACCCGACTCTACTGTTGGACTTGAGCCAAGATTTTCTTGCAACTTAAGAATATCTCAAGCAAAAAATGCTTTTGAAACTTTGGGTAATTTGGCTTCAGTATTTAGAGGTTTTACTTATTGGGATGGTCTGGGTTTAAACTTCGCCATAGATAAACCAAAAGAAATAACTGCAATTTTTAACAATGGTAATGTTTTTGATGGGTTATTTAATTATGGAGATGTCACAAGTTCTGCGAGATTTACAAGAGTAGAAGTTAATTATGCAGATGCTAAAGACGAATATACTCAAAAAGTAGAATATGTAGAAGACGAAGATAGAATAAGGCAATACGGAATTATAACAAATGTATTAAATGGTATAGGAACCACTTCAAAATCTCAAGCCAGAAGAATGGGTAAATATGTTCTTCTTAGTAATAAGTTAGAAACAGAACTGGTTCAATTTAAGGCGGGTTTAGAGGCTATATTTTTAGAGCCTGGCGATATCATAAGAATAGATGACGAATTGAAAAACTTTGAAATAAATTATGGAAAAATTTTAGACGTTTCTTCGGCCACTCCTAATCCATACATTGATATAGAGAACACAGTTAATATTGGTTCAATCCAGACAGGAATTTCTGGGGGTTTGTATGCTTACAATGATAAAAAACAAAATGAATTAAAAGACCTGTATGATATCGCTAACTTTGACACAGTTTATACTTTTGGAGAAGATTCAGATGTATATAGCGGAGTTATCAATAACGGAATGGTTGATCAACAAACCCAAGAAAGAATCACAAAATTTAATATCACAGGAAAAGAATCAAGGGATAATTCTATTAGATTATTCTTGGACACTGGTTTTGCAAATTATGATGACATTACTGGAGTAAAAGCTGGATCGTTTTTTAATGTAGAGCTTGATAATGATGTAAATTTCACATACAAAGTAGTCAAGAAATCGCAAATAGAGCCGAATATATTTCAAATAGATGCGATGCAGTATGTAAGTAAAAAATTTGATTTAGTAGAAGATGAAGATTTCGACATAGAAGAATCTTCTTACAATATAGGCATACCATCTAACACAATAAACAGGCCTTCTGCTCCAACTGTTGTTTCAAATGCATTTCAAGAAAATAATCTGACTTACTCAATTACTGGAGAAATTACAGCAGCGGCTGACAGCAATGAAACTTCTTATAGGGTTGTTTTATATCGTACAAATCAATCTGGCCCATATTTGCAAAAAGAGTTTCAAAGAGAAAGCGATGATATTACATCATTTAAAATGTTTGGTCTAGTTGATGGGAATTATACAGTAAAAGTAACTGCATTGAGAAATCCAGAATCTAGCACAACATTTACAAGTGATTTTACAATAAGTCCTTTGCCTAATATATATACTCATAATTTGATCGAGTCTATAAACTTGGACGATGAATCAAACGCATCTTACCAGAGAATAAGTGGAAGTGGATCTGGAAATGGATCAACTATTGATAGGGATGTCATATATCAATTTGGATTTGCAGATATGAAAGGCAGATCTTACAGTATAGAAAGATTTGATCAATATACTTTAGATATATATGCTCTTTCTGGATCAGACTATAATTTAGTAAGGTCTGGACATGGTTTAGATACTTTTAAATTTACAGAATTTAAGAATAACGAAATGTTTGGTAGCTTCCAAACTCAATTCCAGCTTAAATTTGAGCTAAAAGAAAGCGGAACCTTGGTAGACTCCGCTTTCTATGATACAACGATTATTTAAATTAATTTTAAAAGTTTCCTGCACTCCTTGGCTGGAATATCTTTATAATCCTTCCAAGACTTAATGACTTCTGGATCGTTTTCGTACTTGCCGTCAGAATAAAGCGCACGGAGCTTGTTTAAAAACGAGTTGAAGTCTGTACCTACCTTTTCTTTTAAAATCCCCTGTGGGCTAATATCTTTAGCTCCAGAGGACGATGGAGGTACTACAATGGGCGATTTGTTTTTAGATGTGTCGATTTCATCGGCGCCGACAATATGAATACCAAGGAAGTTACGGACAGCGCGAACAAATGCACGATTTTCTGCAATACATTCTAGAAACTTAGCTGCAAATCCATTTGTATTGTGAATTGTAGCATTAGCAACAGAAGAAAAATGAATACCACCAATACCTTGTTCGTCAGCAGTTTCATAATTTGAAATAAAGTCCACCAAGCAGCGAACGACTGACCTTTCGTCAGAACTTTCTTCAACAACATAAGACACAGAATTAATGCCGCGAAGCTTTGCAAGCTCCTTGATACCGCCAAGCTTAATCAATAACTGGGAGTCATCCAAACCTTCAATAGAGTCTGGAACTGGCATCTTGCGCATCTCAAACCAATCTTTGTTGGGATACAGATGTTCTGGATTAATCATAGCTCGCCAATTAACTGAGCCATCTTCATTAAAGATATAATCAACAGACTCAAGGAGTCCGTGTTCGTTGCGCTTCCAGATGTCTGGGCCGTATAATTTA
>JGI25132J35274_1000124_pt1 | contig 20413 bp, 29 predicted proteins | sample ETNvirenome_6_30_FD_35274 | JGI IMG/M metagenome (IMG submission 35274)
CGTACTCCTTCCTGATTTAGATATTGTACTCCATGATAAGTTTGAATCGCTTGAGCAAGCTGTTCCTTCGGCAAAAGGAAGGAGGGGAACAGGCGGGGTGTTTGACACAAAAAATAATACCATACATATAAACCTTGAAGGGGCCAACACGAGAACAGTTGCCCATGAGATTTTCCATGCCGCTATCAAACGTGGTATAAAGTCAAATGAGCAGCTAACAAAACTGACCGACAAGATGTTGTCATCTGTTCTTCGGGGCGGGGGTAAGGCTTTGAAAGAGGTGGTAAAGAAAGACGCTCAGGGTAATGACGTTACGCTGAAAGAATATCTTGAGCAGTTTGCTACGAAGAAAAACGATAAGGGTAAGTTTGTTTACAAGGATAGCCTTCAGAGCGAGGAGCAGCTTGCTGAGCTTGCTGGTTACCTTGCTGACCATTACATGAAAATGGGCGTTAATGCCAAGACAGCGGTCAAGGCTTGGATAGCTAAGGCTGCTAAAGCTCTTTCATTAGGCAGGGTTAGCGTATTCAGTGAGGCAATGTCTGACAAGGAGGCCATTGACCTTCTTAACACCATAGCAGGTGCTACCGCAACAGGCAAGAAGCTCCGAGACTTAAAGACCATTGATGAAGTTGTTGATGCTGATGCAAAAACGGCTGAGGTAAAAGAAAGAGGGTTCTTCGGAAAGATACTTGACAAGGTATTCAAAAAAGAAAAGATTGATGAAGATGTTCAGCTAACTGAAGAACAAAAAGAACAGGCTATTCAGGAGATTTATGATGAAGAGGTAAGGCGAGTGGAGGATGATATAAAAGAGTATCAGGATGTCGGAAATACCTTTATGGAGGAAAGTAAAAGGAAAGACCTTGACATATTGAAGTCCGAGTCTCCAAGGCAGTATTTGGAGCGCGATTTAGAAATTTTGAAAGGGATGCCTGAATACTACTCAGAGAAGGCAACTAAAGAAGACGCACTATTTTACAACAAGGATATAGTTCAAGAATCTGTAGACAAAATATACCGAGTAGAGAAGCTATTAGGTATAACAGCAACAGAGCAAGAAGTAAAAGAAAGGCAGGACATTATAGACTCCACACCAACAAGGGCTGAATTAGAAAGTCAAAAAGAAACCGCACCTACTGAAGGGGTTGATGAAGTTGTTGAGGCTGAGACAGAAGAAGTGTCTCCGAAGACACCCACTGACGAGGATATTAGGTTCCAAGAGGGGGGTGATAATTTAGTTGATTCAGTAAGATTCCAGTCTAACTATTCTGACCGAGAAACAGGTATGACATTTATCTATGACAAAAACATAGATGCTTGGAAAAAAATTGAAGATGAAGGGAGAATAACGAAGGATAAAAACATTAAGTATCTTCAAGATAAAATGGTTATGGTTCACTCTCCTGATTCAGCTTTTTCGGGTGAAGTGCAAAGGAATGGAGATGTTTTAATAGAAGGGAAAGGAGGGCTGTACTTCCCTATAAAATTTAGGGAGAAGAATTTATTTTGGGCCAGCACTAAAAACGCAGCTAAAAAAATGGCTAAGCAGTTTAATGAAATTGCTAAAGCCAATCAAGGTAGGGCTTATTTAGTCCTCACCTCTGCGCCCTATGATAAAGTTCTTTCCAGCACACTTGCTGCGAATGGAGTTCTTGATTTTTTTACAAGCAAGGCGTTAGACAGAAAAATTGGTATAAAAAAGAACGACATACTTCGCGCTATAATAAATGCTGCCGAAGCAAAAACCATTAAAGAAGAAAAGGAAATAGGCCTTGGTCTCAAAATAAAAAAGTCCTCAAATTTTAACGAGGTAATATCTCTTATAAAGACGAAGCTGGGGGCTGACAATTCTTCTTTTGATGATAGGAAGGCTTTCTCTTTAGCCATTGCAAAAGAAATGGCTAAGCTTATAAACCAGTCTAACGACAAAACGAATAAGTTTTTCTTTGAGATATTTAATAACCCAAACTTTAAGGGTAAAATAGGAAAAGCCTCAGGTAGATATAACGCCTCCGCAGCCAATATATCTCAAGCTCTTAGCTACATGATGAGTGAGCCAGCTTTGAGACCCATGCTAAACGCAAAAGATGGTAGCTCATTAACAGGAATGGCATATGCTATAGTTGAGGCTGAGGGGCCGTTTACTCCTTATGTGTTTAAAGAAGGAGAAGGACACGAATCTTACCCCCTTGCGATAAAAGCATCAGGCCCTGTTAGTATACACCTCTTAGAGAAACCTATCAAATGGACTGAATTTACAGTAGACCCCTCGACTAATGAGGTGGTTGGCGACTCTGACAGAGCAAAGAGAATACTCCCTCCGAGCGCAGGCATTACTATGCAACCTGTCAAAGTAGATGCGTCTAATTTAGAACTGGACGAGCCTGACATTGAACTCAAGTTCCAAGACCCCTCATCAAACGAGTACACAATATTTAATGTGGTCAATGATATGAGGGCGGATGGGTATACTGACTCAGCCATTGCCTTGTTCTTAAGCAGACAGATAAACCCCTCAACAGGGAAGAGGTATACTAAGACCGAGGTGAAGGACGCTATGGCAATTCCTATTGACATTGAAAGGTCTCTTCCTCCAGCATTCGGAAATGTTGAAGGGGGTGTAGCGCAGGGACAGAAGTTATTTGTTGAGGTGATGACCAAGCTTAAGGCATCGGTCAAGAGAATGAAGCCAAAGACCAACGCCAAAATGAGGGCAAAGGCGCATGAGCTTCTGAAGGACAACCCAATATTCAAGGAACAAACTCCTGTAATGCAGAACAAGTTGCTTGTGGAACTTGACGGAGCGTTGGGAACAACTGCAAACAAGGTTATACAGAGTGAGATATCCGCAATAAAGAACTTCTTGAGTGGTGTAAAGGTTGGCGACAGGCAGCTTAGAAAAGCTCAGGCCCGTCTAAAGTCTCTTATAAGAAAGAACTTACCACAGGCGCAATATAAAAAGTCAGAGATTGATGCGCTGATAAAGTTGGTGTCTGAAGCATCTACCGACAACATTCAGCAGGTGGTGGATGAGATTGTGGCTAAGGTAAATGAGAAGAAGGTAGAGATACTTGAGGCTCAGATTGAAAAGATTCTTAAGACCAAATCAATTACCAAGCAGGGAGACAGGGCTAAGGGACAAGCACTTGACATAGACTTTGCTGATGTATTAGATGGCCTTAAAAAGGACTTGGAAGATGCACCAACCGACCCTGACAAGGTGCAGGCATTAATTGACGGGCTTGCTACTAAGAGGGCTGAGCTGTTTGAAAAGGCATCCCTGACCAATAAAGAGTACGCTGAGCTTGCTGCGTATGATTTTGCTATGGCTTACCTGTCAACTAAGAACATGGAGAATAGTGAGCAGGGAAAGGTTGAGGCATTGGAGCAGGCCAAAGAGATACTCGCAGGGTTCGTAAAGGAAGGAAGGTCATTACTAAAGGAGCAGTTAAAAGCCGCTCACGAGAGCTATGTGGCTCAAGCTGACGCAGCGTTTAAAGACCTGACTGGCATAGACCTCAATGATATTGACATGGATATTGCGAAAGCAAATCTAAAGAAGGGTCAAGAAGCCACTGAGGAAAACCTAAGGAATGCTTACCGAGATTACATGAACGCTAAGTACAGGGTAAAAGCTGAGCAGAGAGAGTCGAATCAGAACAAGGCCGCTGCCGCTGTCAGTAAAATGGTTGACAGGGTAAAGCGTTACTTCCAAAGACACGAGGATGTAAGCGGTTTGATGGATATAATATCCAAGAGTGTTGGGGATATGTTTGGGGGATATATGCAGGAGTCAGTAACCGAGCGGATTGACGATGCAAGTTACGTCTTCAAGCAAGGCAAGAAGGATATGAGGGAGATGCTTGAGTCAAACATGGAGCGAATCTTTGGAAAGGATTGGAAAAAAATAGTGGGTGTTAAGAACACTAAGCAATTCAATACTGGTGTAGTTGTAAAGGGAGGAGAAGAGCTGGTTCTCAGTCAGAATCAGATATACTATCTCTACAACATGGCGAAAGACCCTGCCAATGAAGCTTCTTTTGAGGAGAATTGGGGGGAGAATTGGAGAGAATCAATGGATGCTCTTGAGAAGTTAATGACCCCTCAGGTTAGAGAGTGGGCAGACTGGCAAGTAGACGAGTTCTATCCTAAGATGTACGAAAGGTACAATGAGGTATACCGAAGGGTGTATAGGACAAACCTACCTTGGAATCAATTCTATGCAGGGAAGATACATAGGGATGTGGCAGCAGACCCTATAAATATGTTAGACCCTAAGCAGTATGGGGCATATCAGATGTCGGTTGCTGGCGGCTCTACTAAGATGAGGAAAAAAAGCAAAGCCCCCATACGGAAAATGGATGGCAATGAAGTTCTCACCTCATACATTCTTGAGATGGAAAGGTTTAGGGCGTTCCAAGAGGTTCTTCGGGATGTCGATAAGATGCTCAAGAACAAGTTGGTATCAAATGCAATTATCGAGGGCTATGGCAAAGACCTGTACGACTTGATTGAGAGGCAGATAGGATTGGTTGCAACAGGAGGATTTGTAAAAGGCCAAGCCGCTCTTGATTGGGTGGGGTCAAGCAGTCGCTTCTTTGTATTCAATAAGATTGCAGGGAACTTGGTTGTAACCCTAAAGCAGCTAACATCTATACCTACATATGCCAATGATATCGGCACACGAAACTGGCTTACAAGTTTTGCTAAGTTATTTGCCAACCCATCAAACGCTGTAAAGATTGCTAAAGAAGTGTACAACAACTCTATCTATTTACAGGACAGATATGGTCAAGACTTCTTGGGTGTGATTGATGTGTATTCTAAGAACAGTGACACGCTAATGCCTCAGGGGTCTAAGATGTCTGATGCCATAGAGATGATAACTAAGTTTGGAATGGCTTTCACCAAAGCGGGTGATGCATTGGCAATCTTTGTGGGAGGGGTTCCTAACTACACTTTCTACAAGAGTGAGTTTCAGAAGAAAAATCCTACCGCCACTGAAGAACAAGCAATCGCATATGCGATAAAGAAGTTTCAGAAGGATACGAAGAAGACGCAGCAATCAGGAGACATACAGGACAGGGATTACTATCAGACGGCAGGTCAATTAGTGAAAGTAATGAACCTGTTCCTCACCACACCTAAGCAGTACCACAGGAAATCTACATCAGCTTACAGACAACTTTTTAGAAAAATGATGGCGATGGACTCCAAGGCTGGGAAAGGTACAGTTTGGGAGAACACGAGAACACTTATAATGTATCGCATGATGATGCCAATGTTCTTCCAGTGGATTAGCATGGGTGCGCCTGCGTTAGGCGCGTTGAGTGACGAGGAAGAAGACGACCTGCTACGAGCTGCGTTGTTGGGCAATGTGAATGCCTTATGGATGGCGGGAGACTTACTTGTGGCCCTAAAGGATACCATAGTTGGGAAGCCTTGGGCAGGTGACTTAGAGCAGCTTACTTTAATGCAACGAGCATCAACACTTATCAGGCTATATGGTAGGCTACAAAAGACTACAAAGGACTTGGAGAAGAGGAAGGAATTGGAGCAGGCGATATATGTTGAGCTTTTCGACCTGTTCCTGCCCTACAAAACCATGAGTAGAACATGGGATAACTGGAGTAGGATGGCTACTGGGGAAGAAGATTTCAGTTGGAGAAGGGCTGTTGGGTACAGTGACTATGTTATTGACAACATGGGAGAGGCGAAGAAAGAAGCTGAGGCTTTGGAGAAGCTCAGGAAAGCTCAGGAAAAGATGAATAAGGAGGAGGAAGATACAGGAAGGAGAAGGAGAAGAAAAAGGGAAAGAAGAAAAAGGAGAAGCAGGGATTGACAAAGAAGAAACAGTGGTGCATCATCGCACCTGTAGAATGTAAATGTAAAGGAAACGAGTGTGAGAGAAATCAAAAAGATAATAGTCCATTGCACAGCGACTCCCGAAGGAAGGGACGTAAGCGTGGGTGACATACGAAGGTGGCACGTTGAGGACAACGGGTGGAACGACATCGGATACCACTGGGTAATTGAACTGGACGGTTCTCTTCAAGAGGGTCGCAAGGAATATCTCAATGGCGCACACGCAAAGGGACACAACAGCGAATCAATAGGCGTGGTCTATGTAGGTGGTTGCGACAAGGACATGAAGCCAAAGGACACAAGGACAGAGGCTCAGAAAGAGGAGCTGCTATGCATCCTCCAAGACCTCAAGGCTCGTTATCCGAGAGCCGAGATAATAGGTCACTGTGACGTAAGCTCAAAGGCTTGCCCTTCATTTGACGCTAAGGCTGAGTATCGTTCGGTTGGAGGCGCGTTTGTATAGTCTTGATTGAGTTCGTGAACAGGGTTCCTCCTCCCGCAAACACAATGCGGTAGACGGTCTTCCCCTCCTTGGTAGTAAGCCAATAAGATGCCTCGCCTAAGTCAGTCTTCAGATAAAATGTGCTGTCCATGTGAGGATTCTATAGATTGCGTAGCACAGCAGAAGGTTGACGGCCAGTAAACCCGCCAGTTCTTTCAGGTCTTTCTTGCTCATTTGTTTCTAACTTTCTCAGCCATCTCTTCCTCCAGCTTGGTCATCCAAGCCTTGTTTGAGATGGTATAGTGTGTCTTACAGCCATCCTCTTGGCACTTCATTCTAACACGAGGTATCCCCGTCTTGGTATATCTCCTACCCTTTACCCACACACGAGCAGACCCACAGTTAGGACACTCCCACTTGTCTCCTCCAGTGGCAACAGCCGCGTTGGTGTTGTGGTGTATGTATGGGCGTAGCTTGTGGTACACATCTTCTAATAGCTGCACGTCCTTCTTGCAGTAGCGCACCATCTTAGCCATTGACTTGCTACAGTTGTCCAAGAGTATGGCTTTCCACAGACCAAACCCTCCAGTGTCAAGCTTGCCTTCACCGAACAGGAACTTGCCAATGTAGTCCAGTCGGTTAGAGTTGAATCGGAAGTGAGACCTTGCCTTCTTCAATGTGTCAAGGGAGTTCAACTTCGGAGGGCAGTCTATACCATGCTTAAGGCATCGTGTCCTTATCCACTTCTCGTCAAAGTTGTCACCGTTGTGGGCAACCACCTCATCCGCCTCCTCTATCACTGCCATCAGCTCCTGAAGAAGCTTCTTGTCACACTGGTTCTCATCCCACTGCAAGGCGTGAACCTGCTTCTGACCTTCCCACTTGTAGCACACGCAGATAACTGCGCGTTCCTTGATAATGTTGTCGTGAGGGATGTTCGCCTTCCATGAGGCAGACCAAAACAATCCTATGTTCGGAGATGTTTCAATGTCATAGAACAGTCTCTTGAATCCTTTTGGGGGCAACCTGAATTTCAGCTCCATTAGATTTCATCTTTCAGGGAATCCTCAATGTCCGAGAGGACGGTCTTAAGTTTATCAATTGAACGCTTAAGCTCAAGAATCTGCCTGTCAACCAACGCCTCGTATATGCAATCAGTGCTGTCATTGATTTCCTTCATTATGAAGTTAATGCGATGCAGCCTTTTCTTGTTGAATAACGAGTTTATGTTGGTTCCAGTCATTTGTCCATTGCTCTAAGGAACAGTGCGCCTGTTTCCTTATCTATCTTTTCAATAGCCTTGTAGATGTTTCTGCTTTTTTTGTGGACAGCTCTCATCTCCCCGACTGTTGAATCCGTTCCCATGTTACAATACATTGACGAGTCAATCCTCAGAAGCTCGTCCACCTTTCGCCTATCGCTCCAAGTTTTGAACTCAAGAATCTTCTCTATGTCATTGTAGGAATATCCCATGGCGGGCAATATAGTTAAATTAAATCATTCAGGCTATGGGAAAGCGATTTATTTTTTAGCATATAATCAAGGTATGTGTCCACATCTATCTTCTCAATGTCTACCAACATAGGCGCATCATTGGTCTGCTTCAAAATAGTGGCCTCAAAGTAGCAATGAGAGTCGTCACCGTCTACGGCTAACCCTGCGTACTTCTGCGTAATCCCGTTCTTGTCTGCTATCTTTTCGATGTTGTAAAACACCTCTGCTGGTATTGAGTATTGCAGAAACCCCCAGTCCTCAATCTTATAGACAAGGTCTTCATCAATATCAAACTCAATCACCTCTGTATACTTCTGTCCTGCATCCATGTTGTTCTAATTCTTTTAGTCTATACTCCTGTAACTTAGACAGTTTGCCATTCGGCCTCTTGACCTCGCTGAACAACACCCCACTATCAGGAGGGATGGCAACAAGGTCAGGGATACCGTTCTTGTTCGTCTGAACAAGCTTAATAACGTAGTATCCCTCGGCCTCAAGTTGCTTTATTCGCTTGGTCTGAATCGCCTGCTCCGTCATTCACCTAAAGGTAAGTCTTTCTCATCAAGCTTTTGGACATAAACCATCAGGTTATCTTTACCTTATTTGTGGTTTCAATCCAAACCTTCGCGCCACAGCTCAAAGGTTTATCAGGAGAGTAAATGATTCGAGCGGCCTCCCTTTCATCTTGACCGTATATTATCGCCTCATTCGCGTAGTTGTTTGACTTATAGGTCTTGCAGGTTAGCACTGGGTTACGCTCTGACCTCTTAGCGTTTGCTTTGATTATATGCTGGTTAACATGGATGATTGTCTTCATATCTTCTCTTAAAGTGTTTTAATGTGTAGTCCTTCTTCTTGCTCACTGCATTATAGATGTCCTGCTCGATACCTCCCTCGCTAAACACCCAATAGATGTCGTTCTTCACCCGCTCCTTAGTGGTCATCCTATCCCTTGACTGCCAGTAACTTGTGGCTGAGAAGTCAATGTTCATGTACACCAAACAGTCAGCCTGACGTAGTGAGATACCCTCGCGACCACTCACGATTTGCAAGGCTATGTTCTTGTCGGTGTCTTCAAAGACACTCAGCTCAGTGGTTAGCTCGTCACCGAACACATCCTTCAATACCGCCAGCTCCTGCTTGAACTTGTAGAAGATGCCAATCTTTCTCCCTGTAAAGTACGCCTTGATAAGGTCTCCTTTGGTGGTGTCAATCGTCATAGATTTACCGCTCTCGAACTTCACAGTGCCTGAGTATATCTGATGCAGCTTCATCATCAGCTTGACGGGTGTGTCTGCTAACAGCACCTCCTCCTTGCCCTCTACAACCAAATCCCGTTTAAGCCTATTTGCAAGCCCGTAGGTAGACTCTTGCATCCTTACGGTCAGCACCTCCTCCTCTATCTTAGAGACAAACCCTGCCTCCTTCTGTGAGTACGAGATGGTGTATGGTTTCATTGCGGTTAGTATCTCCTGCTTCCCTGTCTTGTAGTCGTTCATTAGCCTACCGCTTATCTTTAACTGCTTGACATTAACGTAGTCGTCAGCGAATCGGTAGAAGTTCTTGTACTTCTCGAATGGGTTGTTGGGTGCAGCGTACACCTGATGGTACATCTGCGAGAACGACTCAGGCGTTGGTGTTCCTGACATGAGGATAAGGGATGGGTCGTTTCTTTGGATGAGGTCACGCACCGCCTTCGCTCTGTTACTTGGCTTTGGGAACGCTCCCATGCTATGTGCCTCGTCACATATAATTACATCCCACCTTATGTTTGGTAGCTTGTGTAGTGACTCGTAGTTAATTACAAACAGGGAGTACGATGGGCATAGCTTATCACTGTCGGCAGTGATGGTTGATATAGCCTTCTTCTTCGTGATGAACAGTACGTTATCCACATCCAACTTCTCGCATATACCAAGAGCGGTTAGTGTCTTGCCTGTTCTTACCTCCATAGAGAGGTAGAGTAACTGGCTCTTCTCCAGTATCTCCACCCCCTCTTGGATTATCTGTTCTTGGTAGTCTCTGAACTCAACCATCTTCTTTTGTATTAAGTTCATCAAGTAGCTTCCTTAGACCCCTGCGCTTCATAAACTCCCACCAGCGTGTGTTGAGGTAGCGCAGCTCAAGCATCGCTATCAAGTTTATACGAGGGCTTCTGTTACCTTTACTGTTTTTGTCTGTGGATCCCATGTTGTCTTCTTTCCAAAGTGATTTACTGTCATCATTAATACATCTCTAAACACACCGTCAACTGATACGATGTCGTTTATTTTTCTTATGCCATGAAGGACTGTGGCGTGGTCTTTATTGAACATCCGTCCAAGGGCTACACAGGTCAGGTTGTTGTCAACCACCTTGTTCTGAAGTAGCCACCATATCAACTGACGCGCCTCGACAATCTTCTTGTGTCTGAGGTTTCCTGTGAGCGAGGAGAGTGACACATCCTGATTATCACACACATATTGAATCACCTCTTGAGCTGTTGATAGTTTCTCAAGCGTGTTACGCCTGAACTTTTCAACCTCATAAATCAATACTGCGGTCTTAATGTCATCCAGCTCCTCGCCAAATGCCTCTACTATCTTACTGTATACGTTACTTGATTTCATTATTAGATAAATTAAGGTTCAACTTCTGTACTTCTAATTCCTTTGTAGTGATACGTTCTACATATCACTGTTCTTCTTATCATCCTTTGACAAGGTCTGCGCCTTTTCGGTTCTGTTGCTTTCATTTACTTAGCTTTGGTTAATTACAACACTCGATAAATCCCATGCTACGCACGTCTATTTATCGGGCTGTTATGTGGCATTACAAGTCCTGTAAGTGTTTACCTGTTTTCTTAAAATACTTCCATCTTTGCCACAGCATACTGCTAATCCAACCAATAGCAAAAATTCCAACCATAATAATCCATTTATTTTCTTCTGTCATAATAATAACGCCACATAACAACAGCTATAAAGCATTGCCTTTGTGGTCTTTGTTTTTAATTGGAAGCGTGTTTGTATTGGCAACGCTTCATAGCCGAAACTCGTTAGCAAACATTTAAAGTCCGCTGTTAATCCTAAGTATTTCCAATCTAAATTGAACCAAAGAAATATCAGACTTGCTGTACTTTGTGTCTTTAAAATCAGTTAGTGGTTCATTATTATTGTTCCTGTCAACCAGCCTCCACTTACCATTTAAAGTGCTGTTAGCTACCTTCGGGTAGTTTCTAAATTTCTTTGGTTCTTTTAATTCTCCTTCAAGTATCTCTGTTCTTGTCATCTTATTTGTTTTTGGTTATCTCCAACACTCGATAAATTCCATGCTACGCACGTCCATTTATCGGGCTGTTAGGCACAATTAAAATTCTTGTGCCTTTTCAAGTTCACTATCTAACTCATCTCTGTCATAACCTCTCTCTTCTTCCCAATCCAAAAAACTTTGGTATTGTCCTGTTGCATCTAAGAATGCAATTAATTCTTGTGTTAATTCTTGTAAATCCATAATATCAAATTTTAAAAGATGCCTAACAATGTATATAAATAATGGCTCGGCATCGTTAGTGCCATTATCTATCTTTGCGTTTAGTCGCCACTATTCATATACTTAGCCGTTGTAGGCAATTAAAGCCTTTCTATTATTTCTGCAAGCCTATCACTATTATGCGGTTGGCAGTTATCATAAGCAAAGTCTTTTAAATCTTCTAAAGCCTTTAACAGTTCGCTATCGCTTTTACAACAATGTGTATAATTAATAGCTTCATTCATCATACTTGCCATTATATCTTCACATTCATCTATTGCTAAAGATGTTCCTACTTGGTTTTTTAACGCTTGTGCGTGTCTGCTAATTATTTCTGCTTTATTCATTTTTAATTATTTTAATCTATTATTCTACGCTACTAATCATACACTAAACGTTGTGCCTCATCTTATTTGTTTTGGTTTAATCACAGGAAACCCTTGTGAGGTATACTCTACTTCAAAAAATTCCCACCCACTAACTGTTCTTATCCACATCTTATTTGTTTTGATTCAATGCTTTTTCTAATCTTTCAGCTATTTCGCTACTTGTTAAAGCACCATATCCATCTAAGTTATATCTTACTTTTTCAATGGTCGCAATTAACAGTTCACGTTGTTGGCTAACAATAGGTATAGAGCAGTTTTTTACTTGCTCTTTTGCGTACTCAGCAGCTATCATTTCAACTAACCATCTGTATTTTTCAAATTCATTTATGTCACGAGGGTTTAAGTTTTCGTGCATTCTGTCTGTAATTAAATCAGTTACATTCATAATTTTATCTTTAGTGTTTCAATTCCGTAAAAAACCGACTCCATACCCAGAGCGTTAAAATTTAACAGTTGTCTGCTTCTCGTTATGATGCTTGTTGATGAACTGAATCCACCTACCCTCAGCATCTCTTCCCTCTAATGGTGCTGCCTCAAACTTATGCTTGCCATAGGCAACCAACCACTTATAGAACTTAGTCCTACTCAACGACATCTTACCTCTCTGAGCATAGTCAGGGTACTCCTCAACAAACTCGTTGTACAACGTCTGCTTATACACCTTACCTCCTACACCTAATCCTGATGCTGCGGTGCTACCCTTAATCAGGCCACACCACTCAATAAAGTCATGCGATGTCTCAGCCGATAGTTTTCTTATGGATAGGTTCACGAAGCTGGAACGAACCAACCCTGTTGACAGATATCCCTTCAGGTTATTAATCATGTAGTTGTCGAACTGACACCACTCGTCCTCAGACCAGTCACCAAACATCAGCTTACCAAACTCATCCAACGGAGTGAAGTCCTTACTGTAGTACTGATGCAGTTCCAACTCCCACTTCCTCCGCTCAAATGAATTACCTGCACCCTTGATTGCGTAGTTGGTAGTGATGGCAACCTTCGGTGACTTGCTGAACGGAATCTTAATCGCGTCCTTGTTCTTCTTCTCCAAGGTCAACCCCTCTGTTACTGCTGAGAACAATCGCTCAAAGTCAAAGTGCTTACGCACATCATCGAAGCATAGTATCTGCGTGTCTGCGCTCACTAACTGGTAGGCGAATGACCTCTCAAATGTGAATGCCTTACCATCAATCACGACCAACTTCTTCATCTGACTCAGTGCGTTGATGAAGATACCCTTTCCTGTTCCACCCTCAGGGTTGTCGGTTATAACCTCGTCATTAAGTATGACCGCAGGACAGAAGCTAAGGTTCTTGTACCCATGCAACATGAAGCCGATGGTTGATTCCATTGCCCGTATCCGACCGTCATTTCCTGATGATATGTTTGCTATGAACGTCTTGTAATCACACTCGTCCTCCTCACACATGGTAAAGTTCCTGTCAATCACATGGTCTTTCCAAACGTAACCACCCAAGTCCATGTAGTCTATTATCTCCACCCCCTTCTTATCCACCTTCACCGCACAATTTCGGTAGTACAGGTATGCTGTGTCCTTGCTATCAGCAATAAAGTATACGTCAATCGTACCAAGCAGAGACAGGAAGTCTTCCTTGAAATATTTAGTCATCTCAGCGAAGTAGTTGTATACATCGGTGTCATCTACCGACATGAGGTAATCAAGGATAAAGTCCTTAATCTCCTTCTCAGATGCGTGGTCAATCAGGTTGTTCACCACTCGAACAAAGACATGGTTCTTACCACCCTCAGGGCAGAACTTATAGAAGCCATTGGTCTCAAGGAAGTCCTTGAAAGACAGATGTATAATCTTAACGACACCGTTCTTTGTCTTGCTCCAAAAGGTTTGACTCTCAGCCTCCTTGTATACCCTTGCGAGAACTTGTTCTGCTACTGCGCCCTCCAGTCCATCCTCCTCCAACTGGGAGCGCATCTCTTTTTTTGATACCCCACGCTTAACCTTCGCCATCAACGCATCAACCTTGTCTGTGTCCTCGTAGAACTTAGACCCAAACTTCTCGGTGTGCGAGTACGCTGAGTCAATTGTCCTTCGTATCTCCTCGCCAGTAAACGACTCGTCTTGGTACTGCCCCATAATGTAGGTCGCAAGAGATTTCGTGACCCCGTGGTCGTTCATGGCGGCAGCGAGGATGTAGATGTTTTTGTTACGCTCACCCTCGACCATCGGATACTTCTTTACCCACCACTTCTGTAGTATCTCAACTATCTTGTTCTCATCGGTGATGATGATGGTGGGTGGGTCTTGGTGCTTGGTGTACTGCGTTGGCTCAACCTCCTCAATCTCCATAAACAGGCTTGCGTTCTCGTTTATGTAGATGTGTGGGTCGTAGCTTTCGTAACACACACGGCTCACGTTCTTACAGGTCTCATCAAAGTACGGTGAGTCAAAGTGTTTCTTTAGGCCATTGAAATACTGCTTGTGAGTGTCAGGGTCGGCAGGTATACGAACAAGAACCTTGAGTCCGTCACCGCTTGGTGATATGAACACTGAGTATGTATACTGACTCTTGGTTAACTTCTCTTTAGCCTCAAGCATATCCTTCTTCTTTGGATAGCCATCAAAGTCCAAGCAGATAAGACCACTATGCTCCTCAAGGGATGCATCCGACCGCTTTACAAACCTGCCACTGAAGCAGATAGAGGGTAGCCCCTTCTTCAACTCCTGTCGCTCAGCCTTGTTCTTCTCAGAACGAATCTTTTTTATGAGGTCTTTGCTCTTACCATTCTTAATCCTGTCCAGCATCACCCGTACATCGCGGCAGAATGGGGTGTCTGTACTCTTGATGTCGCGGAAAACCGTGACCTGATGTGGTATTGTGTCGATGTCTGACATTTTTATGTCGAATTTGTTTTAGTTAACTACTTGATTATCAGGACTCCTGTCGTTAATGTCGTTTTTTTTCTTTCAAAAGCAAATAAATAAAATATAAGAGAGTAAGAGAATATATATAGAGAGTAGGGAGAGGGCAAAAAGCGACATGGAGGGGTGTCTTAATTGACACCCACTCCCGTAGCCGACCTACCTTAGAACGGTAGGTCATCATCTTCGGGCAACGATGGAGGAGCCGTGGCCTTCACCTCTTTCAACATCTTCTTGGTTGACTTAGGCGCTGCTGACTTTTCAGATTCAGGCTTCCATGTGTCAACCGTAATCGACACATCCTTACCGTACTGGTCAACCTCATCCTTTAGATTGATGTTAACCTTGATGTACTTCTTCCCATTAAACTCGAACATATGTTCAGCAGGGATGTCACTTAGACACAGGCTTGACGTTAGCCAAGTGTCTCCTTTCCTTACACCGTTTCCGATGTAGATTGTTTTTGTCTCGCTCATTGCGATATAAAGATTAAATGTTGCCCTGAGAGATGGGGTCAGGACTTCCCCTAATTACAATTCCTCTTCGTGTACGAAGCTTGCGATGTCCTCTAATGGATTGTCTCCATAGAACTTATCATACACCTCCATAGCTTGCTCAACCTTCGCTCTACCGCCCTTAACAAACTCCTCGCTTAGTCGGTAGATGCCCATCATGTGTGATGTCTTGTCGATAGCTATGAAAACCAGTGGCTTACCGAATAGTGTTTGGTATATGTAAGCCTGACTGTCGTAGTTGTACTTCCTTGCGGAGTACCTGAAGTCGTTAAGGTTTGAGGTGGTCTTGAGGTCTATCAAGATGTCCTTGCATACGATGTCTGCCTTTCCCTTGAACATATGACCACACACCTCACCGATAGCGGGTACTTCATACGCATTCAGCTCGTCATACACCATGTCGTATATCTGTAGGTTACCCAACATTGCACCTACCAACTCATCAACCTCAGCCTTCTCCCTCTGTAGTAGCAACACCTCGGTGCCTGCCTCTGCTATGGCCTCCTTGTAAGCCTTTGTGTTGCGGCTTGCCACATTAACAAACGGAAACTCTCTTGCCTTCTCAGGCTCAAGGAGGCACTGGTGAAAATACCTACCCACCGCAAAGTTTTTGTTGTCAGGTCTGCTGACACCGAACTCTTTCGGGTTGGATAGTAACGTACCTATATCGCTATTCGATATGTACTGCTTGCCCACATCACCGTAGTAATGCTTGTCATCTCGTAGTAGTTGTAAGTCTTTCATTACGCAAGTAGTTTTTTAATTGCCTTCTCCGCTACCTTGAGACTGCCCTGTGTATACTTTGAGCCTAACTTCTGAACGATGTCAGCCAATGGTTTGGTCTTGTTGTCTAAGATGTAGCCCTCGACCTTCTTCCAATTGGCATCACCAACCTTCAAGGCAATTAGTTTTGGTGCTACCTCTTTCGGTGGAGCGGTTAACTCAGGCACATCTTCGCCTGTCCATAGGCTCAGACCTAAACCATGCATGGCAATAGCCTTTGCAGTTGACCGCTGTATGGCCTTGTTCACATCCATACTCGTCATCTTGTCTACTGAGATGGAATTGTTGCGGAAGTCCATGATAGGTAGCATATCAATATGCTCTATGTCACCCACAACTATACCCACCTTGACCCATGCAGTCTTTCCATCGGTGAAGTAGTTAAACCCTGTATGCTCATGCTCGTAAACCTTTCTCTGAGCGGTAGGGTACTTCTGCTTGAGCATATGCCATGCGTTTGCCCATGAGAGGTAGTCTAAATTTCCCTTGCGCTCTACCTTGTCCTTGATGGATAGGGAACTTAGGGTTTCATATACTGATTTGATTTTAGCTTGTGCCATTTTCTATCATTTTTTTGGACTTCATCCAAGATTTAGTTAACTGTATTCTTCTATTCTTTAACTGCTCAATCGTGTGGATTGAACCGCCACTGGTAACAGACTCGCGTATCTTCTCAGACACCCTATCTATTCGCTGTTGGTAGGTGTTAACCTTGATGCGATTAACACCCTCAAGCCAACCATAATCCATAAGTAGTTGGTACTGACAGAACTCTAACTCAGTGTAGTTTGCTCCACCCCTCGTAGTGTCGAAGACCCTTACATCTCCGTTGTTGTAGCGTATCTTCATACCATTGTGAATTACAACTTGGTCGTCCATCATGTATGATGTTGGACTAATGATGGTCGCTTGCTTAAAAACTTCGGTGAGGGTCATGCTATCTCCTTAACTGCGTTTGAAAAGTCGATGTCCTTCTTCTTCATACCCTCCGCTACCTTGATGCCATGCACTACAGTTGAGTGGTGCATCTCAAGACCTCGCTTCTCGAACATAGCCTTGATGACCATCACTCTCATCGGTCTGCGCTTGCATAGGAGCATGAGCATATACCTTGCGTCAACAACCGACTTACTCTTGTCGGGGCTGAACATCTCATCCTCTGAGATGCCGTACAACTTAGCGACCTTGGCCGCGTACTGATTAAATATTCCTTCCTTCATTGTTTCCGAAGATTTTACCGAAGGTCTCGAACAGGTCGTTAAGTGGTTGAATCGGGTCGCCCTCCATCGGCTGCTCGGTCTCTTCAAATTTGATTGAATTGTTGTCCTCGAACTCGGCATCGAGGTTATCCCTGAGATTTTGTTCTTCTTGGATTCTCAGAAACCATTCACTTGATTTCCCCATGGGTCAAATGTAAGTATAGTTAATTTCCTGTGCAACTTTAGAGAGAATAAAGATGATAAAAACTTGTCATCTCTTCACCGCTCTTCACCGCCCTCAGAACCTTGCCATACTTCATGTCGTTGTCGTTGACAATCTTGATGTTCGGTGTGTCTGAGTGGTTGATAAACCCACCAGTTGCGGTGCGACACCACCCGTCTTGAAACCTATCGTCTTGGAGGTGTGTGACACCTATCACCTCGCCTACCCTCCAGTCTCTCGTGGCGAACAATCCTTGTCCGTGGATGTTTGACTCTCCAATTCGTAGACCTTCTATCAGTGGTCTGAACGGAGGGTGGTCAGTCCCTTGTTGGAGACGTTGAATCTCCTTCTTGCTCTTGCCTGACATTTTTGCGCTCAGGATACGCTGGAATACTTTCTTCATTGTGTGAATTTAATTATGGTGTATAGTAACATGAGTGATGTCCCACTCATAAGGAATAGTGATATGTTAATTACTCGGATAAGGCGTATGCCTCTCCACCTTGCCAGTCGTGTATGCTTAGCTTGTTCTTGTAGTTCCATCTTATTTGTTTAGTAGTTTCTTTGAATTAATGACCCACGCGCCAAGAATAGCCCTGCAATCCACCTCAAGTACAGATACATCACTAAGCGGTTCCATTACGCTAACCGCGTCTTTTAGCCTTTTCTCCAACTCCTTAACCCTTGGGTTCTCGTTCTGTTGGGCGAACTCTACAAGCATTTCAGCAACCTTATCTTCGTCAATTCCTAAATAGCCACCCTTTCTAAACCATTCTTTCGCTTTCTCTTCCGCTGTCATCTTATTTGTTTTTGGTTGTCTGTTGCGCCTTTGATGTAGGCTGCTCGTTCATATTCTGCTAACTGTAATGTTCCCCAACCTTGAATGTCCATTGTTGGTTTATCGGGATACAACTCTATAGCCCTTTCCTCAACTGTCTTGGTTGGTTGTTCATTCGGCAACTTGCAATTCGCAAACATCTTAGTATAATCAACCCCACTCTCCTTTTCGAGCAGTTCGGTTGCATGGTCAATAACGAACTGAAGAACCTTTGATTCTTTGATTGCGTTTGATACGTCCTTAGTATGATATGCTCTGTGGTCATCTATTACATCGAGGTGTGTCTGTTGCTCTTTTCTAAGCCGTTCAATCAATTCTTGTAGTGGTGTTTTCATCTTATTTGTTTTGGTTTAATTAATAGTTGCAAGTCCAAATGCTATTAATGCTAATGTTCCTGCTGTAAAAAATCCCATAAGGAAATAAAATTCTTTTTTATTCATCTTATTTGTTTTTGGTATATCACAACACTCGATAAATTCCATGCTACGCACGTCCATTTATCGGGCTGTTGTGCGTAATGTTAAAGTGTCTGCTTTTCATAGAAGAAGTCAGCATACTTATGCTCTTCTGCAAACTTTAACACCTCTTGTTTTGCTTCTTCCTCTGTGCCAACTATTTTAATAATACTTTCATCTTCGGTGCTGTGTATAGTGAAAACACTACGCACAACACCACCTATACCCAATAATTTTAACTGAGCTTTGTGGTATTTTTCAGCCATTTCAATCGGGTCAAAGTCGATTGGTGGTTTTGTTCCTTCAGGAGTTGTATAGCATACAATGTCCCCTATATCTATTCCCATTTGCTCAAAATACTCTTCTACTGTCATCGTTTTTATTAATATACTTTCGTTCATCTTATTTGTTTTTGGTTGAATGTTTCGTTGTAGTAGGTTTCAAACCATTCAGGGGCTTCTTTGAGTATATCAGACATATCCTTTCTTGCTATCTGATATTGAACAATCGCTTTCCACATTTCTTCTTTTCTCTGCTCCTTCTCCTTTTCGAGTAGTTCGGTTGCTACCGCTTTAGCGTATTCCAACCCCGCACGATAAACATCAACGGGTATAACCTCGTGTCGGGCATCAAGCCGTTCAATCAATTCTTGTAGTGGTGTACTCATCTTATTTGTTTTTGGTTTAGTTCTTCACCAGTAAGTGCGTGGTAGAGATTCTGAAGTTGGTGTACGTAATCCAACTCTACTCTTATGGTTTGGTCGCTATCGAAAGTCAATCTTAAATCGTAATTTTTTAATTGACCATCACAGAGAACACAAAACTTTTCTTTCACAAAGCAATTATCTCCAGTGTATAATTTCATCTGCTCAAACCCAAACTGCTCCAACCACTCTTCTGTTAGGGGTATTGGTTGGAAGCTTGAAAATTCCACCATCACATCGTAATCCCAACACCGTCCAAATTCTCTAATGCTCCACTCGACTTGCTGCCCGTTATAAATCGCGCCCTTCGGAGCCTGAACCCAATTCCCAACCCTTAATTCATTTGCCTCCATCTTATTTGTTTTTGGTTAGGTTAGCAAATGTCCCAGCATCACACCTAACGTCAATCCTGTTCCTATTCCGTATAGCAATCCGCTAATGAACGGGTCTTTCTCTTGCTCTTTCATTTTATTTGTTTAGTTCAACAAGTTTGTACGTCTTACCACCAACTTCAACAATCTTACCTTCACAAGACTTCTTCGGTCGGTAGTCTATGATAGTTCCATTTGAGTTCTCAAAATAGATTTCATTACCATTGGAATCAAATTCGTATTTATACCAATATCCATTTGAGTTCTCAAAATAGAGCATATTACCATTGGAATCATATTCGCTTTTAGTCCAAAATCCATTTGAACCCTCAGAATAGAGCATATTACCATTGGAATCATATTCTCGTTTAGTCCAAAATCCATTTGAACCCTCAGAATAGATTTCATTACCATTGCTATCGTAAAGGTGTAATGAACCTTTTTCGAAATCGTGTTTTAGAATTTGTGCTATTGTTTTCATCTTATTTGTTTCCATAGGTTTGTTGGTAGTATCGTTCGCCTGTTCTTCCAGTTGTCCCGTCATCACTCCAGCCTTCGTTATAATCCCTCTCGATCTGATCCCTTTCCTCTTTGGCTTTTAGGGCTTGGGCTTTCTCAAGCACTCTGAAGGCTGTTTTATTAGATTGCTTAGAATGGTTTGGATACTCCACTTCAATCCACTCAATCAGAATCGTTAAGGCTGTCTTACTCATTGCTTTTG
>JGI25132J35274_1000127_pt1 | contig 20282 bp, 31 predicted proteins | sample ETNvirenome_6_30_FD_35274 | JGI IMG/M metagenome (IMG submission 35274)
CTTCTTCTGTTTTACACGATATTGCCAAAATTGGCTGCTGGATCAAAGATTCGTTTCGTGATGACCGCTCGTTAGGTTATGTCTTATCTATTGATAAACAAACTAATATGATGCTTGTGCGCTTTCCAAAAATCAAAAAAGACATTTGGCTTGTGCGCGAAAATCGTGGCCAATATGTGGTAATAGGAAGTTAAGTGTCAATACAAAATAGTAATACTATTTATGTGCATATAAAGGAAAATATGATGAAATTTGCATTGATATCTTTCGTACTTGCCGGCGCTGGAGGCCTTGTTGTGCATGCCAATGCAAACAACAATGGTAGTGTCTTTATCGAACGAAAAGATCCTAAATCATTTGAGATAGATGCGACTAAGCTCGATCGAGGTCTTGATACATTTATATCTCCCCCACATAAACAATGTGATGTTTCTTTTGATGACAAAGCTTTTAACGATATTATCAAGAATTGCATTAATAGCGAAAGAAAATGGTTTAAGGCAATATAAAAACTAATCCCACTATGTACACATGTGGGCTCGTATATTGCCGTTGTTTCCCTTGAGACGGGAGACATTGTCGTTGATTTGCATACTAAAGAATCTGGTGTTCTTGTTCGCTGCGTTAGCTTGTTTGAAGACCCACCATCGAACAAAGACAATTATCCGAACATAAATGCGTGGGAAATTTTATGGTCCGGGTCAAGTTTGCTTAGTTCTGCTGGCCGGATACAACTTTATACTGAAGAAGGTCTTATTAATATGATCCATGAGGGCTTGTTGCGACTTTATAAAAATAATTAATATATGAGCGCATTTAAAGAATTGCAAAACAAAGCAAAACATGTTATACTAAACATAGGTGATATAATAGTAGACAATGTTGGTGGCCACATAGGCATCCTAACAAAACGAAATCGTCATATTGATATGGTAGAAGACGATATTTTTGTTTGGGAAGTAAAGTGGATCAACAATGTTGTTAAAGAACATTATTCATCCAATCCCGCTAACACACTATTAGAAGAAGAAGGCTTGCGGTTTTATATAGCAATTGGAACCTATGAGCTACATTCGATAACTGGAGAGACATATGAAGTATAACTGGAATGTATATAAGGTATTTAAAAACGGTAAAAGAGCAAAGGCTCCTATTACTGATTTTGAAGCCACTGAGGACGATTGCAATCAATATTTTGAACAAGAAGTGAAAAAAAATTTTACCGAAAGTTTGCGGAAGCAACAATTTACACTGATTCGCTCCGACTTGCCTCAACAACGAAACTCTGAGGTTTTTGACGAAGCCGAAGAAAAAAAATCTAAAGAAAAAAATCGCGTTTTGGGGGCCCTGGCTGCGCGCGCTGGAATTAAATCAAAAAAGGGCGTGGCCACCGCGCTTGTGTTTTATTCTGAAACAAACTGGAAATGGCAATGGGCCGCGGTGCAATCTGGGACTAGCCGCTTCATAAAAGGTCTCTCCCCACTATTTAACACTGCTGAGGAGGCNGAGTCTTGGATTCAAAATATGATCTTGCGAAGTCAATAGTGTGGGATATCGAGCCTGGCTCGCTTGTTAAAATAAAAAAATACAATTTCTCCGGAGAAGCTTACTACAACTATGGGATCGTAGTGGGGCAAAAGAAGATTGATCAGATAGAGATGTTTCCTACAATTGAGGTATATACTTTTGAGGCACAACAAATAAGTCGCCAAGCCCCAAACACCTTAGAGGTGTTATCAAGACCATCAGATGAAAAAGATAAAATCAATTTGGACTAATATATGTGTTGCCGCAATCGGCATCAATATAGGTATAATCGTTTATGCCTTATTATTATCAAAATATGATCTGGTGCCATTATCTATATTAAATTGTTTGCTTTTGTCAACTATTTTTTTGGTACCAGAACCCCATGACGACTAACCGGCCACTATTTAAAAGCGGAGGATCTTAAAATGAGATTATTATTTGCTGCTGTTGCTTCTTTTTTCTTAATGGGCGCAACAACCACTAAAACACAAAATTATAAGACAGAACCAATTGAAGTTAGCTCTTCTATGACATCTGTCGAAGAAAAAGCAAGAAAGGCATCTGTTAAAATACTTTCTGGTGACGGGCACGGCTCTGGAGGTTTAGTTCGATACAAGGATGTTCAATTGGTTCTAACGGCACAACATGTTACTGATGGCACACTTGGGACGCCTTATATGGTTCGCTCAATGCACGAAAACAGAGTGGCTGTCCTAATATATGCAGACCCTTTGCATGATATAGCTATTTTATACCTCCCTACTAAATTTGAGCACTCAAAAGGGAATAAGTGGAATCCAGCAGAAACAATTTCAGAAGTTGGAACTCAAATAACCTATTCAGGCTATCCATCATGGCACAATCTTATGACTTTTCGTGGATATGTTGCGGGCTATGAAACCGACCCGCATGCCGGCGTGCAAATGCTATTAAATACATATGGGTGGTTTGGCTGCAGCGGCTCGCTAATCTATAGTGCCGAAGGAGAGATGATAGGCATTTTATGGGGTGTTGATATACAAAGAGGCGCAGTGCAAGAAAATATGATTTGGGTTGCTCCTATCCAAAATTTAGATATTAAATTGGCCCTTAAAACCTTGTGTGATAACATTGGAGATAAACCAAGGGCATGCCGTTAATTAAACCATGGCGAGAATTTTTGATTGAAGGCGAACTCAATATTGCCGGTATTGTGGTCTGTTTAGATAAAAAACAGCGTTTTCTTATCTTAAGACGATCAGAAATAGACAGTAGAGCAGGACAATGGACTCTTCCTGGTGGACATATTGATGATAGTGACCGGTCAATCGAAGCAGGAGCCGTAAGAGAACTAGATGAAGAGGCAAATTTACTGTGTAACACATCAGATTTGGTATACTTAGGTCAACCAAAGCCAGAAAAATATTATTTTTTAACTCAAAAATGGTCTGGCAATGTGAATGTTGACAAACCAAACCCAAAAACAAAACAAATAGAGCATGATAAGTTTTATTGGGCTACCATAGAAGATATAAAAGAGATTGACAATACTGAAATTCCGATCTATTTATTGGAGAAAGCTTTAAAAATAGCAGGATTTTATGAAAATGAATGATTTATATGGCGAAATTGACGAATTAGTTCAAGAAGAACTTGAAGCTGTGCTCGATGAGAAGTCATCCAAGTCAGCTAAACGCAAGCGAAAGAAAAAGCGTGCTAAAAAGAAGGCCAAGAAAGATGCTTGCTACCACAAGGTAAAATCACGCTATAAAGTGTGGCCATCAGCTTATGCTTCTGGTGCTCTGGTTAAATGTCGTAAGGTCGGCGCTAAAAACTGGGGTAACTCTAAGAAAGAACACCTTCGGACTATTATTGAAGATGAGTTAACACAAGTGTTGCAAGAAACCGCTTTGGATGGTCCAGTGCCATCGATGAGAAGACCCGGTGTAGGCCATTCAGGAATGTTTAATGAGCCTGAGCCCGACGAATACAAAAAAATTAAAGCTAAAATTAGTGAAATCATCGATGATATGAAAGAAGAGTTATCTTTCTTATCAGGAGCCGAGTCTGCTTTAGAAGAAATGAAAACAAAAATGCTTAATCCAGAAAAATTTGACTTTAATTTAGCAATGGGTACAGATACTTTTGGTATAAACCAAAAAGCTGCAGCAGTATACAAAGAAAGACCCAAGTTTTTTAAATTATACATTGAGTTTGTAAATAAAATACTACAAGAACTTAGGGAAAAAGTAAATTCTGAAGAAATTACAAAGAATCAATTTATAGAAATCACTCAATTTGCTAGCAGTTCCGCAAAAAACAACTCGCGAGCCGGCGGCACCGGAAAATTCAATTACCCATCAATTGCTAGATTAAAGTGGATTTATAAACGCTTAATTGATACAGGCAAATATGATAGAGATAGAAAGGGCATAAGCATCGACACTTTACCAGATGCCGAAGCAATCTCAAACGACAATTATTTGGAAGAAAAACAAGAAAATTCTCTTGAAGACATTGTTTATTACACTCTTTTTGAAGTTTTAGAAGAGAAAAAACGCAAAAAAAAAAGAAAACTGACGGCTAAGCCATCGTCCGAAACCTCATTGCGCGATTGGTTTGGACGAAAAGGAGCCAAAGGCAAGAAAGGCGGCTGGGTTGATTGTAATACATGCCGCAAAGATAAGAAAACAGGACGCAAAAAGTGCTCTGCATGTGGAAGATCAGGCGGGGAAAAGCGTTCAAAGTATCCTTCGTGTCGCCCCACCCCAGGAGCATGTGGAAAAAGAGGCAAATGGGGCAAAAAATCTAAGAAAGGAAAAAAAGGATGAGTAAAAAACTTGATAATAAATTATTAAAAGAGCTTATTTTAGAAGCCATAGAGGAAATTAGGACCGATGGGCGTGGAGCAATGATCAGTCCCGAAGTTGCCGATGCATTAGCTCGTGCTGGTATTGCTGAACAGCCAGAATCTGCCAGAAGAGAGTTAATACAAATTATTAGTGCTCTTAATTTAACTGAACCAGAAGGAATCGATATGATTAAGAAATTAATAGATGCGGCAGGAGCAAATATTAAAAACCGTTACGGTTTAGAGGAATCTCATTCTAAAGAACAGGAAGAAGAGCTTAAAACTATTGTTGATGAACTTAAGGGCGCCTCAAAAATGCATGCTAGCCAAGCAGAGCGTATTCAAAAAATCTTAGATGAAACAGATGACGATGAACTTAAAGAAGAAGAGCAAGTATCCGAAGGTATGAATTGTGGTTGNGGCAAGGATCCGTGCGAAACATTTGGTCAAAATGGCGAAAAACTTACAGTCTATATAAATGAAGAGATGGAGTCTTTCATGGAGCAGGCTCTTTTTTATGGCTTGATTGAAGAAGACGATACTCTAGAAGAAAAGAAAAAGAAAAAGAAGGGTTGTAAGCCATCTAAGGGCAAAAAATATGCACGCAGAGTAAAAGGAAAGTGTGTCTCTTATGGTGCAAAAGGGTATAAAATTGCTCCCGGTACCTCAAAGGGCAATTCTTACTGCGCTAGATCATATGGAGACATGAAATCTCACGGAAAAGATTGTTCCGGCAAGGATAGAGGCACTCCATTGTGTCTTTCTAGAAAAAAATGGAAATGTTCCGGGAAATATTCTCGTAAAGGAAAATAAATCATGCATATTTTATTAACATTAATAAAATGTCCTAACTGCGGCATGCCTTTATCTGATGAAATGTCATGCGATTACTGTGAATGGACCAAAAATGATGAATGATGAACAAATTTTAGCCAATACTACTGAATTATTAGCAAATTTGCAAGAAAAATGTTGGAAAGGCTACGAAAAAAAGGGCATGAAGAAAATGTTCGGGAAAATGTACCCGAATTGCGTCAAGAAGTCCAAGAAAAAGAAGCGTAAAAACGAAGAAGTTGAGCTTTATGAAGAAAAAGTGCTTCGTGAAATCACCGAAGACGAGATGCGCGTGCTTGAGGATGTCTTAGACGACCTTGATCCAACAAAATTACCTTTAAACGACCTTTTTAGCAACAAAATGCGTGTTGTTATACCGTTTCCAACGCTAGACCCCGCCTCAGACCTTGGAAAATTTGCAAAATTCTTCCGTGATCAAGAATATAAGGTCGATTGGGAGAAGGGAATGGTTTATGCAGAGCGAGAATATACAGGCGGGGTGCTTGATTTTATAATTGGGCAAGCAAGGCAGGCTGAAAAGAAGAAATCTAAGAAAATTCAGATGAAAATCGGCAAATTGTTCCCAAAAATAGCTCAAATAGCCTCAAAATTGGACCAATTGTTCCAAATTATCAAAAAAGAAGGCGAAGGTAAAGCTTGGTGGAATAACGCCACTAGACCTGGACAAGTAGCAAAGAATATAGCCGTAAAAGTGTTGTCAGATGAACAACAAAAGTCTTGGGGTAGATTAATCGACCAAATGTATGAATATATTCCCGCTCCCGGTTATTTTGAACCAAAATGGGATGAAACTGTGGAATATTTGTCAAAAATGAGTAAATATTGGCAGCAAAACGCCGGATATATCAAAGATGAGATAAATAACATCGATAATGACAAATATTCTATCATTATTACTCGTCATCCTATCGATGTGCTGAGAATGAGCGATTTTGACAACATTACATCGTGTCATTCACCTGCAAGTCGTACAAGTGCCTATCAATCTTACTATAAGTGTGCTGTAGCCGAAGCTCAAGGCCACGGAGCGGTTGCATATGTGGTAGAGACAGAAGATCTGCTCTCCGAAACTAACACAGGCAACATAGACAGTGCAGAGCAAGAAATCCAAGAAGGCGAAATCTTTTATGATGACCAAAGGCCAATGGATACCGGTGATATAAATCCCATTTCTCGTACTCGCATCCGCCATGTAAGATATTACGACACAGATACTCCAAAGCGCTATGATGATGGACAAGATGTTGGCATGCCTGAAGCTCGTATTTATGGCGCAGGTATTCCAGGTATTGTAGATAGAGTTACTGATTGGGCAAGAAGTAACCAAGAAGAAGTAATTGCAAACATGCCTAAAAATGATAATGGTATTATTGATCTTAATAAATTTATGATTTTTGGTGGCTCTTACGAAGATACTGCAAATGCCGCTGGCCGCGAAAAATTAATGAGACAATTATTAGGTGCACAAGCTCTCGTTAGCGGTAACATGAAACAAAACACAGACACCGAAGATAATTTAGACGCTGATTTGCTTGGTGATGTTCGCCAACAATATGAAGACGAGTGTGAATTAATACAACGAGCTTTTAATCGACGCATGGCTGCATGCTCGGTTGACTATAGAATTGATGACGACGGTGATGATGGTGTGTTTATTCGTGCATCAGCAATGATAAAGATTGAATGGGAAGCAGACGATTGGGTAAAGCTTCCTAATACCTGGGACAGAACAGTTTTTGACTCTGCACAAGAACTTAACGACATATATGGTGATATATTCTACGATGATCCTTATCTTGCTAGCGAAAATGGCATTATAAAATGGGAATGTAATATCAATCTCGAACATCCTAGTCTAGGTGGGAATACTTATCTTGCGCTCCCAGAAGAATTTCAAGAATTGTGTGAAAAAGTTGATCTTCAAATGGATGATAGGCGTGATGCTTTCCTAGAAATACTTACAGGATATTTTAGACGCGAAGGATATATGCAAGGCGGAGAATATTTAAACCTTGCAATAAACATTGAAGACGGAGGTTTAACTTCATACGAGTGGGATTTAGAAACTGACGGAGAATACACAGAAAGTTATGAATCTATGGCAAGCTATTCTTTTGATTACGATCCAGAACAATTAAACATAACTTTACCAGTTTTGATGAAGCTTCTTGATTCTCGCGAATTTAGAATTCAAATTCGTAGAAACTTATTGGCAATGCCACAAAGAAATGTTGATACAGAATACTTTCTGCAAATGAATATGTCTGTAATTGATGTTGGTGGAGAGGCCAGAACTACCGTTACCTTCACAGTAAACCGTGATGAGCCCGATGAGATGGCTACACTTTTTCAAGAGCTTGTAGAGGGTGATATGGACGATGAAGACGAACTTACGAGAGTGTTTGCTAGAACTCTTGCGCAAATAAGACAACAAGCAGGACAATTCCCAGAGCAAGATAGCCCTGCTACCCAAGGTATAAACGAAAACTTAGTTAAGACTTGGAAGCGTTTTCTTTCTAGCTGACACTAGATACTAATAGAACGATCAAGGAGGGCACCTTGTGGGTTATTGTATTGGTATGGCATTTTTGCTTGTAACAAACTTGTTTGCAACAAAACCAACTTGGGATATGAAACCTGATATTATTGTTTGTAGCGACTCGCGAGTTACAAATTTAAGAATTGATCGAGCTACTGATTTTTGGGAAACTCTTAACCATGATTTTGGAACCGTTACACGAGTTACAAGAGATTACATGCCGTGTGTAACAGGTGAGCCGCCATATGGCACAATTATGATTGACATACCAAGTCAAAATTTTAATTTTGGAACCCATCTTGGTACGACAAAAACTTGGTGGAGAACAGATACCGGTGAAATTTTAAAAGCAAAAATTGAAATTAAAATTGGCTGGGAAAACAAACCAAGAGTTTTGGAACACGAACTTGGGCACGCTCTAGGGTTTAAGGACAACAATACCACTGGCCATATTATGAATCACGCTTGGGATCGTGGCGGGTATAATAAAAAAGACTTACAAAGAAATAGGCTATGAATATTTTAACTTTTAGTAATACTACTTATATACAAAACACCAATATTTAGTGTGTATAAAGGAGAATAGCGATAAATGGCATATAACACCAAAAAAGGCTCTCAACATTCAGGGGACATTCAATTTGAAGGAGATCCGGATGAGACCCAAATTGATTTTGAAGATGATTCTATTAAACTTAAAACTGGTGGTTCAACTCGACTTGAGGTAAATAATAATCATGTTTCTGCTTCGGTTCATTTATCTGCTTCCGCTTTTTTTGGAGACGGCTCAACACTTTCGGGTGTTGGCGGAATGGACTCTTTCGGCTTCGCAGCCGACGGTGGCTCCACACAGACTATTACAAACGGAAACACAGCCACAATTGCTGGCGGAACAGGCTTAACGACGGCGGCTGGCGCCACTGATACCGTGACTGTTAACCTTGATGACACATCTGTTAGCGCTGGCTCCTATACATATACTTCATTAACGGTTGATGCACAAGGTAGACTAACTGCTGCTTCTAACGGTACGGCGCCAGCAATTACATCGCTTTCCAACGAAGGCTCAAATCGCGTTATAACCTCAGATGGCAGCAGTCAGGCCAGTGCAGAGACGAATCTTACATTTGACGGTAACACTTTATCTTTAACCGGCGATCAGACAATTACAAAAGGCCTATCTGTTACTGAACATGTTAGTAGTTCTTTAGGAATACATGTTACCGGAACTGTTCCGCATATTGCCATTGGTGACAAATATAATTACGATCCCACCGCTGGCATGTTAAATATTAGGCCGTCTGATACAAGTAATAAAGTATTATGTTTAATGCAAGGCGCAGAATCAGATGGAATGAGACTGGCCCTTGGTGTTACCGGTTCTGGAAAAATTGCAGTTGGTGGTACTCACTTTTCGGGCGTTATTAATGCTAGTGGCTCCAATGCTGAAACCTTACTGAGTGTTAAAAGCAACACACGGGATCCTGTTATGTCTGTCACTGGAATGGGGGCTATGCATGTTTCTGGAACACTTACTTTAAAGGGTAACCCAACTGCTGTTGGTGCACCAATGGTACATTTTAGTTCTAGTCTTGATAATTCTGTTAGAGCACATATTGGTTTAAATAATGCTGGTAACATATTGCTTCAAAATAACACAAATAACAAACACATTGTGTTTAAAGCAACAGATAGCGGTGTTGTTAAAGAAGGTCTTAGGCTAGACGGCGCTGTTCCAGAGGTCGTTGTTAATCAAACTCCCGCTTCTTTAGTTAATTTTCGAGTAGAAAGCGAAACCAACACACACATGCTTTTTGTTACTGGTTCGGATCAAGTTGGTATTGGTGTTTCAGATCCAGCACCAGAAGTTACTTTAGATGTCTCTGGTAGCGCAATACGACTTAGAAATTCAAGCACCCCTACAAACGCTAGTTCACCTGGTGCTCAAGGTGAAATTAGATGGGATGTAAATTATATTTATATTTGTGTAGCAACTGATACTTGGAAAAGAGTGGCTATTAGCACCTGGTAAAATTATGAAAAGTATATTTTTAACATTCTTATTATTAATCAGCTCTTGCAATCCAGCAAAATTGCAATCAGATAGTGTGGATTCTGGTGTTTCTCCTGATGATAGAAGCTGGGCCACATGGGAAGAATGTGGACAACAAATTGAAGAAAATCCTTGTAACTTTAAATTGCTAAATCACAAAGGTGAGGAAGTAGAGTTATATGATTTTTATGGAAAAGTTATTGTTGTTGATTTTTCCGCGATGTGGTGTGCAGTATGTATAAATATAGCAGCAGAAGGTGATGCTTTGGTTGCCAGGTATGGTGAAGACAATGTAGTATGGCTTACAGTATTAGTTGATAACGAATCAGGACAACCTCCAACACAAGAAGATTTACAAAGATGGGTAGACATGGCAAATATCAACACTCCTGTTTTAGGAGCAGACAGAGGGCTTATTGATTATTCAGCTAGCACTGGATGGCCTATTACTTCGTGGCCAACTTTAGTGGTTATTAACCAAGAGATGGTTTTAAAGCATGGCATTAATGGGTGGAGTTTTGCCGCAATAGATGCTTGGGTAAGTGGTCTTCTATAACACAAGGACTATATAAGATATGTATTTATTATTTTTAATCTTAGGACTTGCTTTTGCAAATGAGACCGAAGAAGAACCGAAAGTCATTTATAAACAAAAAACGGAAATTGATTTTGAAGGAGTAGAGGTTGACGGAACGCTGGTAAAGCCACAAGGTTCTTTGGTCTTAGAAAGAAAAAGAGCCCAGTTTAACTCGATGGTGTGGATTAGAACAAACTTTGATGATGAAATTGATAAAACTGTAGAGGAAGTAAAATGAACCTATTGCTTGAAAATTGGAAAAAATATTTAAACGAAGATGTAGAAGAAGGTATCGGACAAAAATTGGCCATGGGTGCAGCTATGCTTGGAGGATTAGCCGGATCGCCGGATGTAAAAGCAGATAATACTAATTCTAGTGTACAAACTCATCAAGCTGATAGCAATACGCAAGTTAACACGCTTATTGACAATAACGATGGGTCATATTCAATAATCACACCTGCTAACCCAGCTATTTTAAATCTCTCAAACAGAGGCATGGCTGATGATATTCTAAAAACTGATGGCAGAAGGGCTTTAAGTCGTGCATTAAAAGGTTCGGACTCATCATTAGCAAAAATAACCTACTTGGACTCAAATTTTCAAGAAACAGGAACTAATATTGGCTCAAATCCTCAAAGAATTAAATATATTAAAGCTACCGGTAATGCAAAATGAAACTCCTACTTGAAAATTGGCGACAGTATTTAGAAGAAGAACCAGAGCCTTTAGATGAAATAGTTGATGACACCCCAATGTGGAGGGTGTTAGTAAAAACAGATCAAATGATTCCTAAAATGGTAGGTTACCACGCATCTGCCGCAGTATTTGATCAGTTTGATAATAGCAGATTAGGAAGCAATACCGATATGGGTAAAGCTGGCGAAGATAAGTATAACTTAGACAGTTATCTTGGTCACATGTTTGTTCCAAATGCAAATCAATTACTACCTAACATGAAAAAATTGCGTGCTCGTTACATATATTCTGTTACATTAACGCCCGGCAGGGTAGCTGTTGTTGATATACGCCAACTTGCAAATTGGTTTGGAAAAGACCCAAATAATCCCGGCGCTAAGATCAGCGCCGCTGATAAGACAATTGCAAAACAACGACTTAGGCAATTTGGAAAATGGTTAAAAACCAAAGGATATGGTGGTCTAAGATATACTGATTCTAAGTCAGATACAACTTTGTTGTCAGACACAATACAAGTATTTGATGCGAGCGACACTAAAATTAGAAGTATATTGGACACAAAAACTAATGTAAGATATCGAACTAAAGATTTACAAGGTAAATCATTTACAGATGTCTTTGGAACCAAAGAATGAAACTCCTACTTGAAAATTGGCGAAAGTACTTAAAAGAAGACATGGAAGAAGGTCTAGCTCAAAAGCTAGCTATGGGGGCTGCAATGCTCGGAGGATTAGCTGGGAGTCCCGATGTAAAAGCAGATTCTGGAGTGCCCAATACATCAACTCACCAAGTTGATTACAAGTCTAATCTAGGTAAAGTAATTAATAATGGTGACGGCACAGGGTCAGTTACTTTTAAATATGACGGATCTGCCGGCGGCGATATATCAAACTTACTTCAGGCTGCCAAAGACAAGGCCACAACATTAGGTCTTGTGGGAGTTGGGGATGCAGATTTGTTGGATGCAAATGGAAATCCAGCGCGAGATTTTTATGAGTTTTCGGATGTAAAGTTTTTAAAATTTACAGGAAACCTGAATAAATGAAACTTTCTAGAGAAGAGTTGAAAGAAATTATCGTCGACGAAATCAAAGCAATGATTGAAGAAGACAGCGGCATTCTCTCTAATATTTTTAAGTTTTGCCCGGCCGGTACCAAGTGTCCGCCGGAGTCTAAAAAAACAAAATGGTGGAAAGGTAGATGAAACTCCTACTTGAAAATTGGCGAAAGTATATAACAGAAGATTGGCGCGATACATCGTGGGAAACTGATGACGATAAGGTTACAATTGGAGATGTCATCGACTATCTGGGAGATGAGACTGTTGATATTAATGTTTTAGAACTCTCGCAACAATTGCCATCTTTGCCAACACAAGGAGCAGAGAGAGTAGCGGCCGCAAATTTAGAGTATCCAATTATCGTTGTGAAGAGCGATGGACAATATCGCTATGTTCTGGATGGCAATCACCGTCTTCAAAAATCAATCGACAATAAGGTCGAGACCATAAAAGCAAAAATCTTGGATTTAGATAATCCAGAAACCCCAGAAAAGTATAAGAGAATGTTTGGATGAAACTCCTACTTGAAAATTGGCGGAATTTTGTGATATTTGAAAATATAGAAACAGCCACAAGGCTTTCTATTTTTGACTTTGATGAAACAATTGCATTTACCACTGGTGTTATCAATGTCACCGACAAGACCACAGGCGAAACTTTTCAAACAAGAACGCAAGAAGAATATGACGAAATCAAAAATGATGAAAGATATGAATTTGATTTCTCGCCATTAGATCAAGTAACCGACGCTACTGAAAATCCTAATATAACTTCAATTATGAGAGATCGACTACAAGATCCAGACACCCAGGTTATGGTACTGACAGCCAGGGCCCCTGTTTCAATTGACGACATTCACAGAACTTTGCAAACTTTTGATGAGCCTATAGAAACTAAAAGTATAGTGATGATTGGAAATGAGGGTGGAAATAAAGGCGAATACATCAGAGATATTGTTCTTTCAAAATACAACAATATTAAAGAAATTGAATTTTATGACGACTCAAGTCAAAATATTCTTGACATGCAAGCAGTAAAAAATGAAACATCTGCTGATGGTAGTATTGAAAAGTTTGACATTTACAAAGTGACTGAAGGAATTCCAAAATTACAACCTTCAAACGACTAATTATATGCGGAGGACAACAAAATGTCTAATAACGGATGGGATACCTACTCAAAGTTAGTTTTACAACAACTTGAAACCATGGCTAGTGGTATAGAGGGCCTACGATCAGAACTGCAGCATGTGAAGGAACAACTATCAGAACTCAGAGCTAAAGAAGACCGCGTGCAAGATTTAAAGGCATGGAAAGAAAAAATGGATGATGTTGCATCACCTCCACAATTAAGAGAAGCTTTGAGCGAAATTGAAGAGCTTAAAACTTTTAAAACAAAAGCAGTTACCATGTTTATGGTTGTACAAACATTTATGGGTATGGCTATGGCTTGGGGCTTAGAATTGTTTTAAAAAAAAGATTATATATCTCACGCTGTCTATAAAAGTGTTGTTTTATTTATCGGTATGTCGATCAGGGAATATGTCAACTATTTTTTGACTTTTTTAACTTCTAGTTAAAATATGGGCGTACCAAAATACATCACCGAAAAATTAAAAAAAATTGTAAGCCAAACAAGTGGCAAGTTTGACGATTTTGAAGGTGGTTTATTACCAAGACATAGAATAATTGGTAGTGGGGATATGTTCTGCTTACAATCTGACAATAGAACTTTTATAAAAATACCAAGAGGTATTGAAGTTTATATAATAGAGCAAAATTATAATAACATTGGTAAGACTTTAGTGTATACTTACTATGGTGATATTGTTCTATTAGAACCAGAAGAATTAGAAGAAATTGGTTTTGACTAAATAATGCTTTTTACATACGGCCCTTTTTTAAAATCACTCGTGTTTACTACTATTGCTTGGTGTTCATACGCAACTTTAGGGTTTGAATTTACAATTGTTACTCTAGTTGCTATCTTATGTTCAAAAAGAATGTTTAAATAACATTTGAACCTATTTATGACATGGCGGGCCGTAAAAGTAGAAAATTTATTGGTGAACTTTATGGTGATGAACCAATATTTTTGGTTTTTAAGCATGAAAAAGATAAAAATGAAAACTCTTTAGTTTCAGAAGGTCCTTTTAAAGAAATAGAAAAAGCGGAGCATTTAATGAGGTCATTACTTGTAGAAGGTGTTTGCGCATGGATGGTCTCGTATAATGGTCGAGAAGGATAGTTTTGGCTCGATAAGCTCTTCAGATTTATCAATTGGTGATATTGTAGAATGGTCTTCCTGGAATAACATAAAACAAGACTGGGAATATAATTATGGTATTATAACTGAAATTAAAAACGAGCTTCGCTCAAACCGGCTTGTTTCAATTTCAAAAGTTACACCATTGCAGGGCCCTAAAAAAGAAATAGAGCATTTTTCACTTAGCTTAAGATTAGTTTCAAAAACAGGAGAAAATAGTGTCAAAAATTGATCATATAGCAATTTTAGTAGATGATTTAGAATTAGCAGAAAAATGGTATTCTGAACACTTAGAGTGTGAAGTTACCTACAGAGACCATAAATATGTTCGAGTTTTAGTTGAAAACACAAACATAGCTCTTATAAATAAAAAATATTATCCTGCTGCACATTTTGGAATTTTAGTAGAAAATATCGAAGACTTACCTACTGATAAGGGTGAGGTTGTAAAACATCGCGATGGAACAATAGGAGTTTATGTAAAAGACCCATTTGGTAACTATTTAGAGTATATCTGGTATTCTGATAGTCAAAAAGAGGTCTTTTTAGATGATTGATATATTAAAATCTTTAATCAAACAGTTTATGCCTTTTGCTCAAAAAGAGATGGGTTTTGATAGGCCTCCAAAATTATTTTTAAAAAATGATTCAGCTGAGGCCAACAACCCAATGGGTAAAACCGGGTTTTATGATCCACAAAATGAATCAATTACAATTTACATTGGAAATCGGCACCCTAAAGATATTATGCGCTCTCTGTCACACGAATTAATGCATCACACACAAAACTGTAAAGGCGAATTTGATAAGTCTGATAGCATGGGTGAACAAGGATATGCACAAAGCAACCCACACCTGAGAACTATGGAAATACAGGCTTACCAGGCCTCAATTGTTTTTCGAGATTGGGAAGACAGTTGCAAAGGTACTATTTACTACGAACATCTACAAAAAGGAGAAAACAAGATGTCTACAAAAGATTGGAAAAACAAAGAATTAACTCAACTTCTCTCAGAAGCTTGGGGATTTAAATTTAATACTCTTGATGAGTTTAATGAGTTTAATGGAGAAGGCGAACTTCAAGCTGAAGAAGCAGAAACTGAGGGCGCTGAGATCCAAGAAGAGGAAGTTGAAGCTACAACTGATACTGTTGAAGAGTCTGAGGAGCCTATTGAAGAGGATACAGATGCAGAACTAAACGAGGACGACGCATTTGCTCCAAGTCACTACTGTGTTCACCACGGAGGTGTAAATCATAATGGAAAAACTGAATTGGCAGAGGCCGTGCAGCATGTTAAGCCAGATGAAAATGGCCATATTTCTCACTACGATATGAAATTATCTGACGGCACTATTTTAGAAAATGTAGCTGTAGAAGATATTCAAATCACAGACGCATCTTTAGCTGAAAGTCATGGTGGTGCAGGTAAAAAGCATAAGAAAATGAAAGAGGCTGATGATGCTGAGCTTAACGAAGAAGAAATTGAAGAAGCTCACGGAGATCAAGATAAAGCTGAAATTACCAAAGAGCATATCGAAGCATTAGTTATGAAGGCTCTCAAGGAAGCTTTGCAAAAAAGAAACAAGAAGGATTAATGTTAAACATGACAGGTAAGGGTAAAAATTGAGCTTAAAAAGCTTAAAAACAAGTTTATCAAGGACCTGTTATTTACAACAATAACGGAAGGAACAAGTATGTCATTAGATCGCGAATGGAAAAACTTTTTATTAAATGAGGAACTAGACGAGAAGAGCATCTTTACCTATATTCAAGGTCTCCAAGAAATAATTTCCAATCTTAAACCTCGCACAGTTTCAGAGAAAAGAAGACTTCAATTAGCAAAACAACACATTCGTGAAGTGCGAAAGTATGCACGCAGAATGTTAAATGAAAATATGAACCTTCAAGAAAAACTTAACTTGTTAGAAGAAAGCAAGGAAGACTAAAATGGCAAAAGCTAATACACATTTAACTCATTTAGAAGAGTTAGTATTAACTCGTGGGTCCGAAGGCTATAATATGGCTCGGGCCTTTTTGCTTGAACTTTTAAAAACATTAAAAGGAAACACCGAGTCTCAAATACAAACATCAGTTAAGTGGGACGGAGCGCCAGCAATATTTGTTGGCACAAATCCAGAGAACGGTAAGTTTTTTGTTGGTACAAAATCAATATTTAACAAAGTACCTAAAATTAATTACACAGAAGAAGATATATTAAAAAATCATGGTCACGCGCCTGGCTTGGTTGATAAATTAACCAAGGCTTTAAAATATTTACCAGAGCTTGGTATAAAAAATATTTTACAAGGCGACTTTATGTTTGATGATGAAATGCTCGAAACAGTTGAGATTGATGGAGAGCCACATTACACATTTAAACCAAACACTATTGTTTATGCAGTTCCAGTAAATTCTAACTTAGGTAGAGAAGTTGGTCAATCTAAATTTGGCATTGTTTTTCACACAACATATAATAGTTTAGATAGTGGTGCTAGTTTTGGTGCCGATGTGTCTCAATTAAAAAAAGTACCAGGAATTTGGTTTGATGATGCCTTTTTTACAGATGACACTGGTGTTGTTACTCTGACTGATTCAGAGGAATCTGAAGTGATTAATTTAGTTCAGCAGTCAGACAGTATTAATGAAAACATTGATTATAATGATTTACCAAATGATTTATTAAATATTTATATAAACAGTGAAATCAAGTCAGGTAGTTTTTTAGAGGATCCTGAAAAATCTTTTGATGGTTTTGTAAATTGGTTTTCTCAGCGCCTCCAAAAACGAATTAATAACCTTAAAAGTGATAAAGGACGCCAAAGAGCAACTGATAAAGGGCTTCAAGTTATTGATCTATTTAAGTCAAGAAAAGGTGATATAATTAATCTTTTTAAAGTTAGTAGATTGTTGTTTGAAGCTAAAAACATTTTTATTGAAAAATATAATAACGCTGTTTATAATACAAAACATTTTGTTGACAATGGCTCCGGAGACTTAGTAGTTACTAATCCAGAAGGTTATGTAGCTGTTGACCATGCTGGAAATGGAATAAAATTTGTCGATAGACTAGAGTTTAGTCGTGCTAATTTTGCTATAGATAAAGGCGAAAAATTTACAGGTCAAGTAAACGAAAAAGAATTCATGAAAGATCCTGATAAACAATCAGAATGGCCGCCTACTATTCCCGTGCTAGGTGAAGAAGATCCACAGGAAATTGAGCTTGAATTCGAAGACGAAGACGACGACCCAGTTAAAGATGAAGACTTTTCAAACATAATTGCAGACATTGCCGTAGTTCCTGGTGCATTTAAGCCACCTCACAAGGGACACCTTGCTATGGTGCGCGAATATGCAAGTATCGCTGAAAAAGTTATTGTAATAATATCAAAACCAACAAAAGCTGGTCGCACACTGCCCAATGGTCGGGAAGTTACTGCTGTTGATTCTCTACAGTTGTGGCAAATTTTAGCATCTGATTTACCAGATAAAAAAGTTGATATATTTATCTCACCAAACCATGCTTCACCTATTAACGCCGCATATGAATATGTTGGCAAAGATGGCCCGTTGGAGCCCGGTACAAGATTAATTTTGGGAGCCAGCACTAAAGATGATGATTGGAAAAGATGGACAGATGCTGAAAAATATGTCAAGAAAGGAGTTAATCTACTTTCACCAGAAGAAACCGCGGTGACACCAACTTTGAGACCCAGCGGTGAGCCATATAGTGCAACCGCGTTTCGTGAAGCTTTAGGAGACCCAGATAGAAACCGAAATGAATTAGCAGATTTTGTAGGCGAAGAAAATGTTGATAATTTTTTAACAGCTTTAGGGTTATCTGGTAAAGTTGAAGAAATGTCAGCCATGGCGGTAGGAGGTACAGCAATAAGTGCCGGCCCTTTGGCATCTGGGTCGGCTAAACGCAGACCCAAGAAAAAAACAACGAAGAGCAGAAAGAACGAGAATTTAGCTATCGCTAATGAAGTGTTAAGACTAATTAAAGAAAGAGGCATATTAAGATGAACCAAGAAGAAAAAATTCTAAGAAGTAATATAAGGCGTTTGATCCAAGGTGTCAAGGCTAAAAAATTAACTGAAAGTAAAAAAGTTCAAAAATTAGTTGGTACCTTAGTCCAGCACGAACTTAAGACTATGATTATGGAAGCAGCCACTCCAGATGTTGATCCAACACCAAATAAGTCTACTGGGATTAATGTCCTTGAAGAACTTCTTAAAAAGATTATACCAGTTTTAGAAACAGATTACAAGTCTTTAACAACAAATAGCGAGCAAAGAAATTCTTTTCGATCGCATATTATTAATGCCGTTGTTGATACACTGACACCAGCACAAGCTAACAATGATGCCACGGAAGAGGGTGATGTAGATTTACAAGAAATAGATTTAGATATTGAAGAAGATATTGATGTTGAAATTGGTGATAATCAAGACGACAGTAAGTTCATCGATATTCGAACTGATGCTGAAAAGAAAGCTGAGGAAGAAGAAAACGAGCCCGACCCACGAGAAACTTTTGGCGCTAATGTAGATGGCGACGAAACCGGACGAAACATGGCTTATCAATCTTTTAAAAAAGTTGAAACTTCAATAATTGATTCATACGAACTGTTGGGCGATCCTAATGATCAAGAACTTTTTTATGATTATCTCATAGCAAACCTAAAATTATATTTTGACAAATTTGAAGGTGAATTAACTTCTGATGTCGAAGAACCGACTAACCAAGCTTATAGCATGGCTAAACAAGATGCCGCAGATGCTAGTGGTGAAGAAACAAACGCTCTACAAGAATTTGATTTTGAAATTTAATTAAAAAAAACACTTGACAAACTAAAAAATCATCGTTAAACTAAAGTTGTGCTGGCCTGTGATAGTAATGAAAGTTAAAGATAATAAATCAACTACTAGTAATGTTAGTATCATAACTAACCTTAAAGATCAAGCTTTATTAACTGATGAAACTTTAGTAGCTATTAATGCTATTAGTTTAGAAAATTTGATAGCTGTAAAATTAGAACTTGCATGTAATCACATAAACAACAGACTTTATGGATTCGACATATGGCGTAATTCAATTTATATTGTAAAAGATGCGCTACTAAAATTTGCAATTTCAACTACTAAGTCTAAAAAAGACGCCGCAAGATTTTTAGGTCTGACATATGCAGATTTTAAACTAGCTTGCAAAAAATTTAAAATTGATATTTGACATGTGAAAACAAAGCCAGTATACTTATGGTAACGCGGGGCACCATGCCTATTAAAGTGCCTCCGAAGCGTGGAGTTTAAAACAAACAAAACTATAGGATAGCAGGCAGGGAGCAAGAGAACTGCACTGGCTTTTTAACTAAGGGAGTAACCATGTGGAGAGTATATAAGTGGAACGGTCATTACATTATGGGTGACCTTATTAGTAAACATTCTTCAGAAGCTGCAGCTTTGAAAGCAGCTAAGAAAAGTATTAAATTTAAAAATACTGAAAAGGAGAAAAAGGGAAAAGAAACTTTCATATGGTTAGACTCTGCCAACTATATGCCACTTGGCGTAATAGTTAAAAAATCTCGGGGATGATATGGATTCGACAGGGTATTGAAGAGGAATAGTGCAAGCAGGTTAGACACGACCTTAACAGTTCAAAACAATTAGTTGCAAACAACAACAATCACTTCGAACAGCGCTTAGCAGCTTAGTAGGGAGGCCGATTAGAGCCTTCCATCCAATCTAATCAAAACAACAGACAAGTTGTAAAAATTAAAAAACTTATCGCAACAGGATGGTAAGCGATATTTTAAAACCATCTATCTTTGTCAGTTTGTGATAGAAACTGAATAAGCTTGTGAATGACTACAATTGG
>JGI25132J35274_1000128_pt1 | contig 20201 bp, 11 predicted proteins | sample ETNvirenome_6_30_FD_35274 | JGI IMG/M metagenome (IMG submission 35274)
AACAAGGCATACCATACGAAACACCAGAATTTCACATTAGATGGATTGAGTCAATATTAGAAGCAATAGAAAAAGGTGAACAGCAAATGATATTGTCACCGCCACGACATGGTAAAACAGATTTGCTTATACATTTCGTTGTATGGCTTATATGTAAAACACCTAACATAAGAATTTTGTGGGTAGGTGGTAATGAAGATATTGCTAAGAACTCTTGTAGTTCTGTTATGGATCAATTAGAAAATAACGAATTATTAATAGAAGAAATATGTGGACCAGGACCTAAATTTAAACCACAAAACAGAAGTGGTAAAGCGTGGTCATCTACAGAGTTTACTGTAGGTACTAGAACAGTTACAGGTATTAAATCACCTACAATGGTAGGCATTGGTCGTGGTGGTAAGATACTGTCAAGAGACTGCGATATTATTATTGCTGACGACATTGAAGACCACAGTTCTACTATGCAACCTGCGTCAAGAGAAAACACAAGAAACTGGTGGACTACAACATTATCAAGTCGTAAAGAGGAACACACTGCAATGGTAGTTATAGGTTCAAGACAACACTATGACGATTTATATTCTCACCTTTTAGAAAACGAATCTTGGGTAACTACAGTAGAAGAAGCACACGATACAAGTTGTAACTTACCTGATTGGAACGAAGAAGAACATGAAGATTGTATGTTGTGGAAAGGTAAGAGAACTTACAAGTGGTTAATGGACAGAAAAAGAGCAGCAGAGACTACAGGTGGTAGAGCAATATACGAAATGGTTTATCTTAATGTAGCTATGCCAGATGGTCTTGCTTTGTTTGACAGAGCAGAAATAGAAGCATGTAGAGACCAAAAAAGAGACATAGGACAGATACCACCAGGTACAAGACTTATTGCAGGATTAGACCCTGCGTCTACAGGTTATCAAGCTGCATTTTTGTGGGCATACAATATGGATGCAAACAAATTGTATATGGTAGATATGAACAATAGTTTAGGTGGAGGTATACCACAAGCATTAGCTGTAATTAAAGAATGGTGGAGTAAATATAATTTATCACATTGGGTTATTGAAGAGAATGGTTTTCAAAAAGCTATACGACAAGACAAAAGCATAAGAGAGTTTGCATCAACACATGGTATATTTTTAGAAGGTCACGAAACATATAAAAATAAATTTGACCCAGTTTATGGTGTAACAGCTATGAGACCTATGTACCAAGAAGAAATAATTTCTTTGCCATATCTTAGCTTTGAAGCCCAAGAGAAGGTAAACTTATATACAAGTCAGTTAGTATATTTTAGTTCTGCTAAAAATAAGAGCAAAAGTATTGGAACAAAAACTGACATAGTTATGGCAAGTTGGTTTCCAATGAGAGCTATAAGAAGAATGCAAAAAGAAAAGTTTGCAGAATTAGGATATGAATATAGTCCTAGCTTTACTGGTTATGAATCTAGTAACATGGACTTAGATAACTGGAGATAAATGGTTTTAGATAACGACAAAATTTACGATAGGATTGATTACTTAAGGTCAGTCAACAATGACCAACTTGTAGATAGGTCAAGAATTAGAGACATTATGAATGGTGGCGAAGCTGCTGTTCGTGCATTGCTAGGTGATGCTATGAATGTAGAATATCACGAACTACCTGCACCTAATATGTTTTTAACTGCACTAGAAAGATTTGCACAAAAATTAGGAAGAAGTCCTGATTTAAAAATAGATATTATAAACGACAAAGATTCTGAAAGAGCAAAAAAGAAATCTGAAAAATTAGAACGCATAGTTATGGCGTATGACAAATACCAAAAACTACACATGCAATTACCACAAGTTGGTAGATGGTTGCCAGGTTATGGTTTTGTTGTATGGGTTATAAAACACAGAAGAGATAAAGATGGTAACCCATATCCTTATGCAGAACTAAGAGACCCATTTACATGTTATCCAGGATATTTTGGTAATGACCAACAACCAACAGAAATGGCAATTATTACTAGAGTTCCACACAAAGTATTAGCAGACCAATATCCAGAAGCAAAAAATATAATAATGGCAACAGGCGAAGAAGAAACATCACCATATTCTGTTTTATATAATTCGTCAGACAGAATGAGTAGTTGGGCTAATTCAACAGGACATGGAAAAGTTGTAGTAGAGTATATGACTTCAGAAGGTACTTATGTGTATTTACCAGAAAACAAAAAAACTATTGACTATATGGAAAATCCATTAAAATCAGGACCATGTTTTGTTGTTGCTAAAAGATATTCATTTGACCAAATGCAATCACAGTTTCAACACATTACAGGTCTTATGGCTAACATGGCAAAAATTAATATTCTTGGAACTATTGCTATGGAAGATGCAGTATTTACAGAAACAAACATTGTAGGTGAAATAGAATCAGGGAAATATCGTAAAGGTAGATTTGCTGTAAACTATTTAGCACCTGGCTCACAAGTGTCTAAGCCAGTCAATAATTTACCTTATCAATTATTTCAACAAGTAGATAGACTTGAAAGACACTTAAGGCTTGGTGCTGCTTATCCAGTATCTGATGATGGACAATCGCCTAATAGTTTTGTTACAGGTAGAGGATTAGAAGAACTTGGACAATCTGCGTCATTGCATGTTAGAGAATATCAACAAGTATTAGCTGAAGCTATAGAAGAATTAGATGCTAAAAGATTAGAGTATGATGAATCAATGTTTAGCAATACAAGAAAACCTATTGCAGGTTATCACAAAGGCACTGCTTACAAAGAATCATACACACCAAGTTCAGATATAAAAGAATTTTATACAACTAGAAGAGTCTATGGTGTTATGGCAGGGTTTGATGAACCACAAAAAATTATTACAGGTTTGCAATTAAAACAACAAGGTATTATTGATACACAGACACTACAAGAAAACATGGATGGTTTAGATAATATAACAAAGATACAACAACGAATAAGTTCTGAAAAAGCAGAAACAGTATTGTTTGAATCTTTAATGGCACAAGCTGCACAAGGAGACCCTAAAGCAACTATGGCAGCTATTGAAATTAGAAAAAATCCACAGAACATGTCAAGTATATTAGATAAATACTTTACACCAGAAGAACCAGAAATGACAGAACAAGAATTAGCATTAGCAGGTCAACAAGGTTTACCAGAAATACCTGCACAAGAACCAGATATTGCTACAGTATTAGCAGGACTTGCAGGAGCACCAGGACCAGGAGGACCAGGAATACCAGGAGGACCAGTATTACCAGGAGGACCAGTTGCCTAATATAAATAAAGAATTTTTTGATATTATAAATCAAGAAGATTGGGATATAGATATTACAGAAGAAGAGATACAACCATTTGATGGTATTCTTCCACTAGGAGATATTGTTTTTCCAACACCAATTCCTGGTATATGGATTAATTTAAATTTAGGATTTGAGATAGAAAGACCAGAGGATTTTGATGGTAAGGAAATCTAGTAGTTTAAAAAAGAATACTGATTTAAAAGTAGATGGTGCGTATGCTGATATAGTTGCTCCTCCAAGAAAAGAAGGAGACCCAACAGGGCAAAGCACAGCATTAACAAATCAAGCAGATGCAATAAGTCCAGTTGCACAAGAAGCTGTTGATACAGGTGGTATGTTAAATTATCAACCACAAGATATATTTAGACCTGCAGAAAATGAATTAGAAACAGGTTTATCAGATACTAACTCACAACAAGTAGTGCAAACAGACCCAAACACAAATACACAAATATTAATTGATATGATTAAGGAACAATCTAACATAGCAAAACTGAGGTTTTAATGTTTGAACTTTGGCAAACTTGGAACTCTGACTGGACCAAAAAACATGAAGAAGGTCTAGCATACAATAAACAAAAAGACGCAGTAGCTAACACTACAGATGTAAGCTCAGTAGCAAATCAATTTAATATTTTAAAAGATTACACACCTTACGAATCAGATTCAGTTGTTGCTGCTGCTGCACAAATAGGTGTAACACCTAATCAATATTATGAAATTTATAAACAATCAAATACTTTGTACAAAAAAAATCCAGATGGAAATTCTATTTTAGATAAAGCTAGAAATTGGATGGAAGAAAACAAAGCTGAAATAATGTTAGGGTTACTTGATGGTATGTATAAAACAACTATGCCTGATAAAAGAGCAATGAAAGGTATAAAAGAATTTTTCTTTGTTGGTGTAGATGCTGTGGCACAAATAGTTGATAGAAGTTTATCTAATTTTGCTATTGCTATGGCATCTTATGAAGATGAAATATACAGAAGAAAAGGTGAAAGTAGAGAAGCAAATATAGAGTTTGAACAAAAAGGATTTAATAAAAATCAAAGAGAGTTTAGACATAAACTTGTACAAGCAGAAGCATTTATTAGAGCTGCTGCAGGTTATGGTGTAGAACGATTAATGGTTACTGGAAACAAATTAGATAATATATTTTTGCCAGAAAAATATGAAGTAGACCCTTATGCTAAAACACCTTTTACAGATAGAGCTAATGCGTACTTAATGGCTAGAGGTGCAGTAGATGAAAATGGTGTACCACTTATGCAACAAACAGATGCTATGGCTCTTTACAGTGCTTTAAAACTAGAAGCTATGGATGATATTGCACAAATGAAAAGACAAGGTAAAGATGTAAATACACAAGATTACATGGATGCTATAGCAACTGCTTTTGTAGATGAAGCTATAGGAGACTACGAAAGTGGTGCAGGTTTTATGGAATGGTTTAATTTTTCTGATGCAGTAGTTGAAAACAGAATTAGAAATGAAATGCTAGAAGAGTTTCAAATAAGCACTAATGCAGGAGACTTTGCATCTTATTTAATTACAGGCAATATGCCAGGTAGATACTCACCAGAAAATGTTTATTACGAAGATACACAAAAAGAATATGATGACAAAATACTTGCTACAGAAATGGCGTTTAGAGATGGAAGAATTACTGTAGACCAAAAAAATGAATACATAAATAATTTAGAACAACAAAAAGATGACGCACTAAACGATATAGCATTTGAACCTAATAAAGGTGTATCAGGTGTATTAGGTGGTTTACTAAATGTTTATAAGTATTACTGGACTGACCCATTTATTCTATACTCTAAAGGATTGGGATTAGGTGGTAGAATAGCAGATGATGCTGCTGATGTGTTTGCTAGTGCTCAAAAAAGAATTAAACAATTTATAGATGAAGGTGGAGGAGATGAAAAAGCCTTTTGGGCTCAACCAGAAAATGATGAAGTATTAGATGGTATAGCTGATTTAGTAGTAGCTGTAAATAATAAAGAAGGCTCTACAGCATTATTAGATTATGTTAATTTAGGAGTAAATGTTAAGTTTGCTGCTAAATTAGCAGATGCAACTGATGCAGGAACAGTTAAACAATATTTAGTAGATGGCATAGATAAAGGTTATTTATCAGATATGGTGTATGGAACACAGTCTATAGGTAATGCAGGTCAATACAGAATACAATCTAAAGTTTTAAACAGTAACTTTTTAAAAGGATTAGCAGACGCTGATGTTGATGATGGTGTTACTGCACTAGGTTGNAGAGGTGGCAGTAGAAAATCTAGTAGCTTATTCCAAAATATAAAAGAATTATTTAATGGTACTGATGTTAGGTTAGCTGTAACAGGAGAAATAGATTTAAACAATATAAACGAAGCAGCTACATTATTTGCAAGAATGGGTAATTTGCTTAAAGTACCTGAAACTCGTTTAAACAAGTTGTTAACAGATTTTTATTCAGCAGTAAACGAAGGTCGTTATTTTGCTGCTCAAGAAATATATTGGGATGGTCTTATTAGAGGTGAAGGTGCATTGCAAATGAAATATTTGTATGGGTTTAGTGATATGGAGATTGCAGAGATGTTTGGAGCAATGGGTCAAAAACATAGAATGTACACAGACCAAACTGCAAGTTTTATGAATCCATCTAAAAACCCTAGGTTTTATGACCCAGATGAAATACATATTTTTGCTAAACGACAAGCAGCAGGACAATTTAAAGGTGATATACCACAAGAATTTTTAAAACAAACTTTAGAGTTATTTTCTGATTTTAAAATGAATACATTAGAAATACCTGACTTAATTACTTTAATAAAAGCTACAACACAAAAAAGAAGATTAAGAGCAAAAGTATTAATAGAAAAAGAAGGTATTGATAAAGTATTTGATACTGCTAGAAAAGCATTTGATGATGGTAAGTCTGGAACATTTTGGGATGCAGATACACCATTAGGAAAAATAGTAAGTGAAGTAATGGATGAAGTTGCAGACCCAAGTGCTTTATTTACAAAAACAGAAAGTACTTTATCTGCTATAGAAAAAGGTGTGTTTGGTGGTGTAAGAAGTGTATTTTATCCACTACAGTTGTTATTTAGATTGTCTTACCCTGCAAAACTAGCATTAGAAGGTAACATGCGTGTTGCTATATTTGGTGCTAGGTCTATATTTAGAAGCCCTATAGGTTTCTTTAGACACATGCTTAATGACCCAGATGGTAACTTAGCAAGAATATTTAACATAGATGTTACAACAAGTTTGCAAGGACCATTTGTTAAAAGAAGACCAAAAGAATTTGGTGGTAGTCTTGCAACATTAAATGACAAGTTGCCATTATCTGTTAGAAGATTTTTAGGTGTATTTACAGACAATTCAGATTATGGGTTCTCAGAATTAGGACAAGCTACATCTGCATCACCTATGTGGACATTTAGAAGAAACAGAGGACAAAGTTCACAGTATGAATTAGTTAATAAAAGAGGTCAAACAGATGTACCTGTAGATGATGGAGTGCAAGATTTTGTATTAGATGATGCTTATGTAGATAGCTTTTCAGAATTTATGTTTAAATACATAGATGATGACATGGCAGCAATTACAGCAGGATTGATACTTAAAGGTTATTCAGTAGAAGATATTGCATTGTATTATCAAAAAACACCTGCAGTAAGACAACTTATTGAAGATGGTAACAAAATGATGCAGAATAGAAATATTTATAAAGGTGGAACAATACCTATAGTAAGTAAAACAGAAGATTTTGCAGATTTAGCTAGGCACTATAAACAACTTATAGATAACTACACAGGACAACATCAAGAGTTTATTGAAATTATTGCTACAGGTAGAGTTAATTCCCATGATTTAAGAAGTATAGAATCAACAACAGACAAAGCGTATGACGCATACTATGCTTATGTAAAACCAAAAGTAGTTAAGTATCAAGATGATTTACCTAATCAAATACCTAGAGCAATAAAAGAAGAAGATACAGGAACAAAGTTTCAAAACTTTATGGATGCTTTGTTTTATGCTACAGCACAAGTTGAAGCAGATTTAATTAGAATACCATTCATAAGACAAGCATACGACCATTTTGTAGAGGCAGGTATACCATTTATGACACCTGCAGCATTAGCTAAAGCACTAAAAAACCACAATGATAATCTAATACCAATTAATTTAAGTGATGACATAATGGATTTAGTAAGAGCAGAATATGACAAAGTAAAAAACATAGCAGCAGATATATCAGTTACAGAAAAAACTGTGCCAGTTAAAATATTTGAAAACAAAGTAGATGGCGTTGTAGATAGTTATTCTTTAATTGCATACTCAGCAGATGGTCAATTAACTGTTACTTCGTTAAAGAACCTTAGCAAATCAAATGATTCTATTACATTAAATTTAAACATTTATGATGCAGAACTTAAAGTATTTAAAAAACAATCTGTTGTTGCTGAGTACAGACTAGGTGATGATGGAGATAAAATTGGTGTATACAATCTAAAATTAAATGCTAATGAAACTATTGTAGATGGTGTATTAACTGATTTCCAAAAAACAAGTTTAACTAATCAATTAAGTAAAGCATTAGATTCGCAAACAAATGTAGATGCTTTGATAGATGAAGCATTAGAATATTTAGTTGATACACAATCATTAACTACAGTGCTAGATAAAGCCACCTTGTTTAAACTACTAGGACTAGATAATTACAATCACAACTTACAAGGATATGCTTATAGATTAAGAAAAGGAAAAGTTAAAAATGTAGATGGTAAGTATGATGTAGGACCTGCAACATTAAACAGAGTTATTGGTAAAAAAAGTGCAAGAAAAATATTAACTAAAAAATCAGATGTAGAAGATGCAATAGATAAGTCTTATAAATGGATTAAAAATAATCCTGATGGATGGAGTTTAGATTTAGGAAGAACAAAATATAATAGAGTTCCTGGATTTTACCTATCAGTTTATGGAACAAAAGGTATTGTAATTCCAAAAGATGATTTAACAAGAGAAGTTTTAGAAAAATTTATTAAAGATAATAAAAAATTTCTAAAAAAAGAAGACCATGTATTAGGTGGATGGGTAGATGATGATGGTATGTTGCATTTAGATGTATCTATAAGGATTAGAAGAGGTGTAGCTGCTAACGCAGAAACTGGAAAAGATGAAGCATTGGCTAAAGCACAATACTTAGCAATACTTGCAGACCAACAATCTATAAGCAATATATCAAGCAAAGGTGTAGTAGTTATAAACACAATGGATAACCACGCTGCATTTGATGTTGTTAGAAGAAAAGGTCAAGATTTATTAATAGGAGCACAGAAGAAAGTATTACCTAGAACACAACCAGTAGTTGGTAATGCTAGTAACCTAAAAGTAGTAGGTAATGATGTATTAGAAGCTGCAGGTATAAGAGCTATATTAGATAGAAAAGGTGGAACAGTAGAGATACTAAAACCATATACAAACCCTATTACTAACCAAAGAACATTTAGTGGCGATTATCAATCTATGTTAGACCTAGAAGATATTAAAAGCTCTACAACAAATAGAGTTATGTCATACGAAGACTTGCATGAAAGAGCTGTAGAGTATGCTATGGAAATACACTCTAGGGTTCTTTATAATCTAGTAGAACGAGGTTACTTCTCACAGGCATACAGAGTTGGTTTTGCATTCTTTGAAGCGTATCGTGAAGTTTTAGGTAGGTATATGAATTTAGCTGTAGCTAATCCTAAAGCTGCTGCACAGTTGCAACTTGCATACAGAAAAGGATTAGAAGAAAATTATATATACACTGATGACACAGGAGACCAGTATTTAATAGTTCCAGTGGGTGGTACACCATTTGAAGATTTAATTAAGTCAGAAGGTAGAGGCGTATTTACAGACGATATGGCAACTACTGATTCTAAAATAATTGCTAAAAGAATGTTTCCAATTAATGCGTTATTAGTTGGTGGTGGTGGTTTATTTCCACCATTAGGACCTGCTCTTGCTTTAGGTGTAGGTCCACTGTTAAATGATAAACCACAGCTTAGAAGAGTATTACAGAAAACAATATTTGGTGGATTCCCTATTGAGGCAGCAGAAGCAGAAAGTTACTTTAGTACAGAATTTATTGCTGCTATTGGTCGTACAACTATGCCATCAGTAGGTAAGAATATGTTACAAACTATTGCTACTAACTCAGGTACTTATGGTATGGATGAAGACGCATGGTTAAGTTCTATAAATACTGCATATCAAGTAGCAGGTTTAGTAAGACCAGATTTAGCAGATGACCCAGAAGAACTACAGGAAGTAGCTATGGTCTTAGCTACTAACTATTATCAGTTAAAAACATGGGATAGATTTGTAAATCCATTTGTACCAAGGCTTACAGTTATGTATGCAATAGAAGGTAATGAAGCATTGTTCTATGACTGGTATGGAAAAGAAGGTGAAGACTCAGGATTAGAATATAATAACTTTGTTGAATTAGCAGCTATACATGGATTCTATCAAGACCTTAGAGATGAATACACTATGTTGTTAGGTGCACAAGGTGAATACTACGCATTGTATGAAATGACTAAATTGTTTGGTTTAGACTCAAATAATCTATCAGAAGATTTTAGTGCAGCAGGATTACAAATTAAAGGTAAGAATATATCAGAGGGTGGTAGATTACCTAGAACAAGACCAGAGTATGATTTCATATTAGATAACCCAGAATTAGCTGATGAGTATGGACCAGTGTTAGTTTATTTTGCACAAGGATTAGATTCAGGTGCTACAGACATGGGAACTATGGACTACATAAAAAATCTTGGATTGTTTAGACCAAAGAATCCTAATGAGTTCTTTTATTCTGTACAAACATTCTTAGCTAGTGCAATAGAATCAGGTCAAAAAGATTATTGGGGTACAGTGATAGACAATAGCACATTAGAACCAGAAACAAGAAGGTTAAGAAGAGAAGCTAAATTTGCAGAGATAGATGCAAATATGAGAAAATTATTTCCTATGGCTTATGGTAGTTCTGCAGAGTTAAATAAAGTATTAGGTTTTGATTATGAAACTGGTGTAAAAAATGATGTTATGATTGACTACTTTACTAGAGCAGTTAATGACCCAAGGTTTGCAAATTTTGATATGACACCTACATTAAAGGTATATATTAAAGAAAGAGATATAGCTATATCTGCAGTAATGAAATCAGAAAAGAAAACAAGACAACAAGCTATAAACTTTATTATTAGAGGCGATAGTGATGGAGCACAGAGAGTTAGAGAACAGTTGTTTACAAAAGCACAAGAAATAGGAAGAAATAATCCATTATTTTTGGTAGTATTTAATGAAGTATTTAGTTACGAATTAACACGATTTGGAATAGAAGGATAGTATGTCTCATATATCAGGACACATAGAGGGCGTAAATGACGAAGAATATGGTATTATGCCACCAAGTAGTGTGCAATCACCAACAGGTAGTGTAGGTAATGTATCACCTACTACACAAGGAAATCCTACTGGAGAAACTCAAAATTCATCAGAACAACAATACTTAAATTTATTATCACCAGAGGAATCAGAAAAATATAAACCATTAGGTAATAACTTTTATGCACAGTATGAAGTAGAAACAGGTATAGATGATGCTACACAAGGACCTTTGTTTGACAAGATATTGGCAGAAGAGTTTTTAACATCAGACGAATATCAAGAAGCTAGAAGAAAATTATTTGGTTCAGGTCAAGCATGGAAGTATGTTTATCTACCTAGTGATATAGGTGCACAAGCTAGACAAATGTCTCCATTTATGATTACTCAAACTAAAGGACTACTAGCTGTTGCAGGATTAATAGATTTAAACAAGACTTATGGCTCAGAGATAGATGCAGAGTTTCTTAAAGGAATTAAATTAGCTATGGAGTTTTCTATGAACAATGGTGGTCAGATGTCATGGAATGCAGCAACTAAATTATTAGCAGGTGTATCTAAAAGTCAACAAGTAGTATCACAAGGTGTATATACATTTGATAATGAACAAATGGATGAGTTTGTAGATGAAATGCTAAATAAAGCTAAGACAAGAAAAGGCTCACCATTATCACAATATGAAAAACAATACATTAGAAATAAACTAGAGACAGGACCAGGTGAAGATTTTAGAACATCATTACAAGGATTAGGTCAAGGTTCAGAACCATCACTTACATGGCAGGGTAACGCATTACAAGGTCAAGCAGTATTTAACCCAGGTACAGGTGCAGAAGAACCAGATGTAGATATTCTTTCAGAAGGTGGACAAGAAGTGTTAGATGAAATATTTGAACCAAGAGAAGACCTACAAGCAGTAGCTAATCAAGAAGATGAAACATTTTATAGAATGAGTCAAAACTTAGCAGGGCTAAGAGCAGCAGAGAACACACCAGTTCCTAGAACAAATGTGAGAATATAATGGAAATGGAAGTATCACCTCCTGCAATAGAAATTATAAAAGAATACGAGACATTACAGTTAACAGCTTATCAAGATGGAAAATCTATATCTATTGGTTATGGACATAGTAATTTAAGTGGTGGCGAACAATTTGAATTAGGCGACACAATTACAGAAGAAAAAGCTAATGAATTGTTGTTAGAAGATTTAAAAGAAATTGAGAGAATTGTAAATCAAAGAATGAAAAATTACAATGTAACATTTACCCAAGGTCAATATGATGGCATGGTAGTGGGAACATTTAATAGACCAGAGCAATTAAAATCTAAAAGTTTATATGAGACAGTATCTAGTGGAGACGCAGATGCTATTACTGAAGTTTGGAACAACACTGTATCGGATGAAGATAAAGAAAATTATCCTGGTTTAGTTGATAGACAAGCAGCAGAACTAAGTTTGATAAATAAAACAGAAGCCTCAACAGATACTACAGCTACTATGGAAGAAGAACCAAATCCAGATTACGAATCACCACAGGAAATAGTACCAGGATTTGACCCAAGTCAACCAACTGATGCAGAAAGAGTTAGAACACCTCGTTTAAACCCATCACAAATGATGGACTACACATCACAAGTACCTTTAGCTGCACAGAATAAAGCGTATGGTAGAGTCAGACAAATGTTAGAAGCACAAGTAAATGCACAAAAGAAATCTGCAGGTCACGCACCATTAGTGCCTGGAGTAGGACCACAGGTTGGTATAAGTTTTAAAAAAGCATTAGAAGAAGCAATGAAATTGTTAGGTAGATAATGGCAGAACCAGAAAATAAACGCTACAAAACATTTTGGGATTACAACGCTGAAAGAAATATTGAAACTGCCAGGAAAGAAGCAGAGTCTTTCATCAAAGAAATGAGCAAACTGTTTAAACAAAATGGCTAAATATAATACAATTCAAGATGTGCTTGAAGCAAAAGACGCTTTATTAAATAAATTGCTTGCACCTGCTATAGATGCAGCAGAGGGTTTTACTGTAATGCAAACTCTTAGAAAAAATGCTTTACAAACATTTATGAAATCGTCTTTATCACATGGAAGTTTAGAATTAAAAATACAAAAAGAAACTTTAACTAATTTAATACTGGGTCTTAATGGTGATAAAGATAAACTTGTTGAAATGTTAAATAAGTATGTGTCTGATTCTATTGATTTATACTACGACATAATGAACAACAGTGGTCAAGACTTACCTAAGAGCACTCTTGATGCTTTGTTTACAGAGGAATTTCATCCTGACTTGCATAAAGTATTTGATGTAGAAAGAAAAATGTATTCAGGTGATGGAGAACCGAAAATCAGAAAAGCTCTATCTGTTACACCTTTAGATATGGCAGAGGCAGGTCTTATTCCTGCTGAACGAGACATATTTAGTTTAATGCAACAAATAATGAAAAATGAAATAACATTATCAATAAGACATGTAATGCCAGAAGGTTTTGAAATGAGAACATTGATAGACAACATTCCAGAATTACATGCAGAGATGGGTAGATTAAGAGATATGGGGGTTATAACTACAAAACAACTAGATGATTTATTTACACTAAAAATTGATAGCATGTTTGTCAATATGGATACATCAGTAAACATTACTAGTTGGAAAGAATATGGAGAAGCTCTTGAATACATAAGAGAAGAATTTAAAACAAGAACAAAAGACTTTGTATTTGGTTTAAATAATAACAACAGATTTTATAGTGATATTAAGACTAAATCTGGTGATAAGTATTTTGCTTTAATTGGATATGGTTCTTATGAACAATCTATGTTTAATAAATTGAATCGTAAGATAGATGATTTTGTAAGAAATGTAAGAAAAGAGTTAAGAGATATTCATTATGAAGAAATGGTCACCAACAAAATAGAAGAAGCAGGATTTCTTTCTGAATCGGAAATGCTTGATTTCGCAGGAGGGCAAGATTATGGACAGTATGATGGACCACTAACGCATGAAGAAGTAAATGCTAAGTACAACAAAATTTTACAAGAGTATGGCGATTTTATAGAAGGAGAAATGACTGAAAAACTTGGATATTTAATAGATTACGATTTAGTTAGATATGGTAATCATGGTGTATTCCCTACAAATATTGAAATTGCTACAACAATAGACGACCCAGAGTTAGTAGAATTTGTTGAAGATTTAGAACCATCATCAAAAACAGTAGCTGATATACAAACAGAAAATCAAAAAATATTTGATGCAGGTGCAGACTTACCTATTGATGAGAATGTACTTAAACAACAAATAGGTGGTAGACAACTAGGTTTTGGTCAAGATGAATTAAGCATTATTGAAGGAACAGCATTTAAAGAAATTATGGATGAAATGGATGCTAAGGGTATACATTATTCTGATGTAGATATATATAGCTACATACCAGAAAATAAAAGATTAACACCTTATTTAATATTTAAAGAAGGTGTTAGAAATGAATACTTTACAGATGAATTTGTAGAGTATCTAGCTAAAGTATCAGCAAGAGGAGCATTTAAAAATAATCCTAATTTAGACTTTAACCCTACAAGCAGAATACATGAATATGCTTTACAAGGTTCTTTTGGAAATGGAACTGAAACTTTTCAGGAGATGTTGTTTGATATTATATTAGACAAAAATAATCCAAGAGGAGGAATGTTAGCTAAGGAATTAGAAATATTATTTGTAAATGGAATATTTCCTGGTGGAAGTTATAAAGCAAATGTAGAAGAAAGCAACAGAAGATTTTGGGCAGATAGAGGCATGGACACAGATGGCAAGTGGTTGCCAGAAGTACAAAAACTAATAGATGAAGGGGTAGCGTTTGATGAAATAGTAAAAAATTTAGAGGGAGAAAAATTACAAGATTCTCTTGATGCAACAGGAGAAAGTACAGCTACTACACAAGCACCAGAGAATGTTAATGTAGATGAGTTAGTAGAAGTTAGACTACAGGTAACAGACCCTGCAGGGTTACATGCAAGACCTACAGGTGCATTGCAAAGCTTTCTTGATAAAAATGATTTACTAGACAAAACATACATTAGAGATATAAAAGGCAACATTGTTCCATATAGTTTTATGAAAGTTATGATGTTAGGTTTACCTGCAAATGCTGAATTTTCAATTTACTTTACAAAAGGTACAGACACAAAACCATTTGAAGATTTTGCAGTAGAAAATGGTATAGGTGATGTAGCAGATAGCAGAGGTGGCAGTTTAAGAACAGGGTCAGATTTTGTATCTAATCACAGTACAAGAGTTAGAGATGTAGCTACAAACTATCATACAATTATGGGATTAGATGCTCCAGAATTTAAACCTGCTGCAGTATTTAGTGAAATGTTAGGACAAGTAGCAGCTCAAATATATGATGAGTTACCTGTATTTGATGAAGCAGCATTGCCATATTATAAAAAATTTATAGATGAAACAAACATACAATATCAATTATTACTGGATGCAGGAATAGAATTTGAGCTTGTTGACTATGACCCATACACACCTAATCGTGCAGGACATAATCAAATGATTACTGATATGGAAAATGGAAGATTAAAAATATTATCTACTGAAGCAGGGTTTGGTTCTGGTGTACGAGTAGATGGTAGAAATCCTATGTTAGCTCAGTCAAGATACACAGATGTTAATGGTAGAGTAATGCTAGAGAATGATGTCTTTAGAGCTGTACATGACACTTTTGGACATGGTATGAGAGGTAATACCTTTGGTCCAATAGGTGAGTACAACGCATGGTTAGCTCATAAAGAGATGTATTCAAGAGATGCTCAAAGAGCTATGACTACAGAAACATTTGGACAAAATACTTATGTTAATTATGGTCCACACATGCAAGACGCAAATGGAAACATGATACCAGAGGGAGACCCTAATTATGTAAGACCTCAAGACAGACCTTTTGCTGACCAAAAAACAGGTATTGTTCCAGAAGAATTAATAGATGCTGCAGGTACAGTAGTTGAGGATGCTGCAGACCTTGTAGATAATGAATCTATGAAGAAGGTAACTGATTTAGTAAATAAAAATCCAGGTGTTGCAAAGCAGTTATATCACAATGCTAAAAAAATAGTAGGTAAAGCATTTAATTTTGGCACAGGTGTACTAGACCCAGGTGATGTAGTTATATCACAAGGACTTATGAGAATGTTACCAAGATTAGGTTTAGGTGCAATAGCAGCTCCTGCATTGTATGCTTATGTGTTTTATGAATTGTCAGTATTAGCTATTGATGCAGCACAAGCATTACAAAAAGCATCAGAAAAACAAGGTATTGAAAGTGGACCTGAGTATGTTCCATCTTTTATGGGTGGTAAAACAATAGAAGGAAATGAACCAGTGTATCAAGATGTTGATTGGAAACAATTAGGTAAAGATACATGGTCAGAATTTGGTGATATATCTGATACATACTCATTGTCATGGAAAATTAGTGAACCTATAATAAATAAAGCGTTTGAAAGTTATGGTAAACTTAACAATACATTAAACACAGCAGCACCTTATAGCTACTATGGTACAGCACCTTATAGCTACTATGGTACAAGTATGGAGAATAAATAATGGCGTTAACACCTGTAGAAGAAAGACAATTACTATATGATTTAGTTAGTGGTCGTATTTCTAAAGTAGAATATGATGAAATAAGGGCTATGCAGAGCTTTAGAGATGCAAGAGTTAAGTCTGGTTTTACACCTCCTGCATTAACAGAATCAGAAAAAAAATTATTTCAAAGAGCTAACTCTGGTAGAAATACAACAGTAACTCCTGTTACATCAGCAGAACAAGTTATACCACCACAAAGTGAATTTGGACCTTCTATACCTATAAACCCAGAAACAGGATTTCCATACGAAGGTAGTGAAATGGGAGTAGGTGAAGGAAAAGCATTTGAACCATACATTGACACACTTGATGATATGGGTGAACAAGAAAGAAAAATGTTTGAAGAAGCACTTGAAAACCAAAACAACCAAGGTAGTGGTAGTGGTGGACCTAAACCAGACAGATATAATTTATTAGGACAAGTAGGACCAGAAGGTGAAACAAATCCAGATGCACCAGAAGCAGGTCCATATATATATCTTCAAGGACCAGGATTTGGAAACAACTTAGGATTAGATGCACAAGGAAATCCAATAACAGTAGCACCAGGAACTGGTGGTGGTGGTGGAGGTAGTGGTTCAGGAACTGGTGGTGGTGGAGAAGACAGTGCATCAGGAACAGAAAGTTTTGTTGACAGTCAGATATGGGAATACAATGGCGAAAAACATGTAGTATGGCAGATACCAGGAACAATGATGTTTATGAGGTATCTAGCTACTGATGAAGAATTAGACCAGTTATATAGTGGTAGGCAAAGACCAAATACTATATCAGCATCAGATACAATGTGGACTAGCTCAGTATATTTTGGAAAAGTTTTTGAATTAAATGATGATGTTATAACAAAGGGTAGTTCACCATTTTTTGGATTTGTAGATAATTTTGAAAAAGCAACAAAAGGAAGACCATGGTTACAAGATGATGATGAAATGTTTGCTTTATGGGTAGAAGGATATGTAGAAGACAGAACAATAGGTCAAGGCGAATGGGCAGAAACATCATGGTTCAACAATGCTACAAAAGAAGAAAGAGACTGGCTAATACTATCAAAAGGTAGAGGTATAGGAGATGCAGACTTTCCTGCAGATGCAGCTAGAAAACTAGAACAAGATAGAATTTACTGGACAAAAGCTATGCAAGATGCAGGTATATCTAATGCAGAAACTATACGAGGAGCTAATGGTGAAACATTTGCTGATTGGTTTGCAGAACAAGTTACATTTGGAAACTTTGATGTAACTAAAGCAAATGAACAAATAAAAGGATTGTCAGATTCTACATCTGGTGTACGAGTAGAAGACTCTGTACAAAACTGGTTAGAAGGAAAAGGTGAAGTCGACCAAACTAGAAGAGGTTACGCATCTGCTAGAAATCTAGCACTTAGATGGTTAGGACCTGTGTATGGTAGTTTAGATGATGAGACACTAGCTAGGTATGCAGGAATAATTAGAAATGCAGAAAATCCAGATGTGGGTGCTGAGTTACTACAAGAAGAATTAAAAGCACAAAGAAAAGTATTGTTTAGTTCTGATTTATATGATGAAAACTTAACATACGAACAGATAGCAGCACCATGGTTAAACTACAGCACAAGAGTTTTAGGTGAGAGAATAGATGAGAAATCAGAACACTGGTTAAATATACTACTAAAGAATGACCAAGTAGAAGCAGATAAAGAGATAACAGCTTATGGTTTAAATAACAACATAGGAAAAGTAGTAGATGATTTATCAGATGAAGTAGCATTATCAGTAGGCGTATCAGAGAGTGGTGTGCAGAGAGGGTTTAGTACATAATGGCTAGATTATCAGCAGCAGGTTTAGAAAACTTTAAGAAAGCAACTAAAGAAAAGTTTGGTAATTTATTACCTGATGAACTGTTAGATGTATATGTAGTTGCGTACATGGATAGTGGTAATGACCAAAACCAAGCTGTTACTGCTATGAGAAAATCTAATGTATATGCAAAATACTATCCTGGTAATTTAAACCCAGATGGAGTAACTACTAAATACAATGAAGCAGAATACTCACAACTTATGGATGGTTATAAAAGAAAGTTAGAAGCAGTAGGAGTTAATCCAAATGTTGTACTAACTGATGAAAGAAAAAAACAATTAGTAGAAAATATTATTTCACCAGATGCTTTTGGTAATAGAATAAATCAAGTGTATAGCCAAGTAATTACTGGTGTACCTGCAGTAAAAGAATTTTATATGAAAAATTTTGGTAGAGAATTAACAGATGCAGAAGTTATTGTAAGTGCTATTGACCCTAGTGTAGGAGAACAAATTATAAATGGCACAGTGTCTGCTGCAGAAGTAGTATCACAAAATGTAATTAGAGCACAAATAGGTGGTGGAGCATTACTGTCTGGTGTAGAAATATCATTAGATGCAGCAGAACAATTAAGACAACAAGGTCTTGACCCTACTAAAGCAAGAGCTGCATTTAATATTGTACAGAATGTACAACGAGCAGCAGCATCACAAGGAAGAAATGTACCTAACGCACAAGACATTGTTGAAGGAACACAACTAGGTAGTGAAGAAGACTTTAAATTAGTACAAAATATATTATCACAACAAGCATCACAAAGTTCTGCAGCAGGTGGTGCAAGACAAACTCAACAAGGACAAGTTCAAGGTCTTATAGAACAATAGTTGTTTAAACAACTTGCATCCTTTTTAAATATGATATAATAAACTCAAGCCCTGTAGATAGGTCTGGGGGTTAAACTTGACCTTCGTTTTGTATTCGGTCTTGATGCCTACTTACAAGACCTGTCAAATAAAAATAAGTAGTGTAAAAAAAATAGGCAGAGATAACTCGTACATCTCTTGTAAAAAAAAGTATGAAGTAAGGACAATAGAATAATGGCAGAAGAGCAAATAAACTCAGACACTAGCGATAAAAACTGGAAAGAGATGAGAGAAAAACTCGAAACTTATGAAGGTGTAATCGCAGAATTTGAAGCAAAAGAAAGACAAAGCGTGTTTAAACAAGCAGGTCTTGACCCTTCAAAAGGTGTAGGAAAAGCAGTTGACATGATGTTTGAAGGTGACTTAACAGTCGAAAACCTTAAGCAATATGCGACAGAAGAATTTGGAGTAGAATTTGGGCAACAAGACAGAATACAAGATAATGTTAAACAGAGTCAGGTAGAACAAAGTCAAAATCGCCTAGAGAATATACAACAAAGTTCTGTAGCAGACCTTTATGATGAAGATGTCGTAGGGCAGATTCGTCAGGTTGAGCAAAAGGGAACAGTCAGACAATCTATAACTGCAAAACTCAATGCTATGGAAGTAGATAGCGACTAAAAAGTTTAAATCTTCTTCCAAAAAAAAAGTATTAACTAAAAATAATTTATAGGAGAAGATAAAAATGGCAGACATATCGTTAACTAATAACACGATTTATGCACAAAACATTAATAACTTTACTGGTGAATTGTTTAAAGTTGGTGGTCAAAGAACTCCATTGCTTTCAGCAGTTGGTGGTTTGAATGGTGGTAAAGTATTAAACTCTACATATTGGCAAGTCCAAGTAGAAGATAATGCAACAGTTTCTTCTGAACCTACTAAAGGTCAAGAAGGTGCTGCACCTACAGAATATCTCGGAAGAGACAGAGCTGCATACACCTATGTAACTCAGATTTTCCATAAAGGTGTTCAAATGACATACACAGCTTTAGCTTCAACAGGCAACCAAAATCCATTTACTTTATCTGCAGCTATTACAAATCAATCTGATGGTGATGGAACA